>OGZP01000263.1_pt1 | contig 45915 bp, 34 predicted proteins | sample 1576811 | NCBI WGS metagenome assembly OGZP01 (sample SAMEA3541553, study PRJEB24748) | human gut metagenome | biome: human gut; feature: human-associated habitat; material: faeces | place: China | collected 2012
CTACGTTACTCATGAATTACGCTTGCACCAAAATGATAGATGCAAGCGTTTTACTTTATTTTAGTTTTGACAGTTCGCTTTTGCAGTCTCGCTCCATGGAGCAAGTTGTTCCAGCTGTTCATCTGACATTTTATCGTTTGGCCGTTGTGATAAGAGATATGTCAGATATTTATAGATATTCAGATCATTCGCTTTTGCCATCTCAACCATTGTATACACAATAGCACTAGCAGTGTCTCCTTTGGACTGGCACTGAACAGCCAGTTCTTTCGATTATGTTCTATAGCACATAACCGAAATTATGTGCTCAATTCATTTATGTGCTGTTAAACAATTAGGTATATCATTTACTATATAAATATAGGCGGTGACATACCATGAAATGTCAAACAAATAGGTTTACAGAATTCCTTCGAAACAAAAAATATTCTGAACAAACAATAAGGTTATATCTAAATGAACTTGAAAAGATAGATATAGTCGATTTCAAATCAGCAAAAGATTTGGACGTTTTTATTAACTCAACTGTAAATAACGCAAAAAATCAAGGACTTACAAAGAGTCATATTGATAGTTTACGTGCAGGACTTCATCAGCTATTCTTAATGTCTTTTGGTATAACAATTAAAGAGTATCGTAGTCAAAATAATTCAAAAGATTTCATTGAGTTACTTCTAGATGATTTTTTTAATTACTCTACTAATTTTAAATCACAAACAATTTCTACTGCAATGGCTGAAAAAAGTCATATTAGAACTTTCTTGAATTATATTGGATTTGATGCATCATACGATTTTTCTCAAATGAAAATTGAAGATATTATAGATTTTATTAATACTTGTTATACATCATTAAAAGAATCCACTAAAGGTAGATACATAACATCTATTAGAAATTTTTTCAGATTTCTTGATTATAAAAATATAAATGTTTCTAAAGAAATATTAGATTTACCTTTAGTTACACCAAATTGGAAAGGACGAATGGTTCCTATTGTATTGAGCAAAGAAGAACAAAGTAAACTTAGAAATCATTTTGATCAACAAAATGGAATTGGACTTCGCAATTATTTGATAATCAGTTTAATGATGGACTATGGCTTAAAATGTGCAGAAATACCAGCTATTACGATAGATAATATTCAATGGTCAACAAATGATCTTATTATTAGAAATACAAAAAATAATAACAATCGTTGCATACCTCTAAGTAAAAATACACTTACCATTCTTGAAAGGTATATTCTTCAATTCAGAAATAATAATTCAAATTTTCTTTTTACTACCATTAATCCTAGAAAGATAGATCTAAAAATGAGTACTGAAGAAGCAAGAAGAATTATCCGCGCAACTTTTCGAAAAGAAAATATAAAAGGATATTGGAAAGGAACACATGCACTTAGACGTACTGCGGCATCAAATTTATTTAATAATACTAATAGTTTTAAAATAGTCAGTGATATATTGGGGCATGAATCTATAGATTCAACGACAAGTTATGTAAGAGTAGATTTTGAATTACTACGTTCAATTACTTCTCCATGGCCTGGATATGGTGGTGAAGTACATGATTGATAATAACTATATCTCTATTTTGGTTGAAGATTATATTGATTTTAAAAAAGGATTGCGATTTGAACTAAAAATTTGTGCTCGACGATTACGTTCATTTGCATCATACACAAGAAGTCTGGACTATACTGGATATATTTCAAAAGATATTGCACTAAAATGGTGCTGTATGGGTACAGATTCTTCAAAAACAAAAGGAAGACGTTTGGAAATGCTTCGACCTTTTTTACAGTTTGCACATATTAAAAATGAAAATAATGAGATAATATATAATCAAATTTTCCCAAACGTTAGAAAAAGGCCAAACCCACATATTTATACTGAAGAAGAAGTTCTTATATTAATAGAAAAATGTAAAGAATTATATTCACCAGATCAATTAAGAATAAAATCGATGCAAACAGTTTTAGGCTTATTATGGTCAACTGGAATGAGACCAAATGAAGTTGCTTCACTTAAATATAAGGATTTTGATATTGAAAACAATCTAATTAAGATTCATGATACAAAATTACATAAAGATAGAACTATCCCTATTCATGAAAGTGTGTCAATTAAAATAAAAGAATATATCTTATTTTTAAATGATCATAAAATATATCCAAACGAAAATGATACTTTATTTTATACTACCAATCAAAAACCTTTTTCATTAAGTAAAATACAATATACTTTCAAATTAATTAGATGTGGCATTACTCATGAAGACAGTGATTATACTAATGTGAGGTTATATGATTTTAGACATAGTTTTGCATCTAGGACTATTTATCAATGGTTAAATAACAAAGAAGATGTTAATGCGAAATTATACATATTGTCATGTTATCTTGGTCATTCAAAACCTGAAGACACGTATTGGTATTTATCATCATCAATATTACTAATGGATCTTGTAAGCAACAGATATGAAAAAATGGTTGGTGATTTAAAATGAGTTATAGTAAAAATAAAGTCACATCTATACAAACTCTGATACAAAATTTCTTTTTAGAACGGTTGATACAGCAACGCGGTGTTACTTCACGTACAATTGAATCATATAGGGACACATTTAAAATATATATCAAGTATTTACAAGAAATGTTTAATATTTCAGTTGAGAATATAGATATTTCTGATTTCAGTCAAGATAAAGTTCTATTATTTTTAAAATATCTTGAAGAAAATAGAAATAATAAATCCATAACATTAAATAATAGATTATCTGTTATTCATACATTTATGAAATATGTTGCAGAACAAGCACCTGAATACAGTAATATTGCGAAAAAAACGATTATGATTCCATTTAAAAAACAAGAAACTAAAATAATTGAATATATCTCCAAAGAAGAATTTAAAGCAATGATCAACCAATGTGATGATAGCACTTATTTAGGACTACGTGATAAGGTGATGCTCATGATTTTATATAATACTGGAATAAGGGTTTCTGAACTAATTAGTTTAAATTGGAAATCATTTAAAGAAATTGAAAATAATAAGAGTACATATTTATTTGTAACTGGTAAGGGAAGAAAGGAAAGAACTTTACCTCTATGGAAATCTACGACCGAACTAGTAAAAGAGTATGTCCATACATATCAACTCCAAAATAAAACAACGATTTTCATAAACAAAAATAATAGTGCACTTACAAGGTCAGGTGTAAGATTTAGAATTGAAAAACTTTTATTGATGGCAAGCCATGAATGCCCATCATTATTAGAAAAGAACATTTCTGTTCATACTTTTCGACATTCTGTAGCAATGAATTTATTACAAGCCGGTGTTGATATATCAACAATTGCGATATGGTTAGGCCATAACAGTATAGAAACAACACATAAATATATGGTAGCTGATTTAGAAATTAAGAGAAAAGCAATGGAAAAAGCTGGAATAATTGATAATTCGGTACCAAAATACAAACCGTCTAATGATTTATTAGAATTTTTATCTAAATTATAAAATTATTTATGTGCTTATAATTGCAGCGAATATAGTCATTACATATAGCTATATTCGTTATATAAGCACATAAATGAATTGGGCACATAATTTCGATTATGTTCTATAGCACATAATCGAAAGAACTGGCTGTTTTCAACTTCTACTAAAGGAGCTGAAGCAAGTGCTGCAGTCTTCAGCTTGATTGAAACAGCTAAATCCAATAAACTTAATCCATATGATTATATTGAATTCATTCTGGATTATTTACCTCAACAAGATCTGGTTGAAGATCCAAAGAAATTGGATTGGTGAATACCATGGAGTGAAGAAATAAAAGAAGAATTTGAAATAAAAGCCGACTAAATTGATTATTATATCAATTCAATCGACTTCTTTAAATACACTATTTTATTTGGCGCTTACTTTTCCTCTACATAATCTTAAAAATTTTAATGTCTAATATTTTCCCTATTAAACATGATAAATATTATAATAGACATAATCATAAGTAATAACCAATATTCAGGATTATAATAATCTCCTGTTTTTAATTTTTGATTATCCTTGTAATTAGATGTTTGACTGAAATTTTTTTCTTTCTTAAAATTCTCATCATTACTAGGAATTTTATCATCTGGTTCTTCATCAATTCCAGGTCTCATTCTTGAATACTTCGGTTCAACATCTACATCATAATCCTTTTCATATGATCCGTCATCTTCTTTTTCAAGAAGTGGGATTGAAATAATAAAAGGTTCCATCTTATATGCAAATTCACTTTCATTATGTTCATAGATTATATATATTCCATAGTCTAAATCTCTAAAAGTAGCTTCTCCTCTTTGATTGGTTATTAATTCTTCATCATAATCAATATTATTTTTTTGAATATAATCCATCAATTTAGTAGCAACTCCATTTTGCTCAGATGCTGTCATATCTTTTTTAATTGTAACAAGTTTAGAGTATTTATCTAAAACTTGATAGTCATTACCATCATAATCAGCTATTTTTATCAACGCAATATGATCTTGACTAATATTAAAAATATGGTTGTGTACATCTAAATAATGACAGTGAATCGTTAAAGAACCATGATTTTGAGCATAAACATTATTAATTGAAAGAGACAATAAGCATGTAAATACAATAATAAATAATCTTTTTGCATTTATCATGTTATCGCCTCCTCCAAATAAATATAATAATTCCTATAATAATAAAACTTAATAATGCTAATTTTACCTCATAAGGAATATGTATACCATTATTGATCTCATTCGGTGTTTTCTTTATCGCTTCTTTATAATCTGTTCTTTTTCCTCTTACAAGCAATCTATGAGTATTAACGGAATAAGGTGTGCATGTAACAAGCGTAACATAATCTTCTCCATCTACAATTTCTATATCATCCGTTTGAGAAGGCAATACTGTTTTAATTTGGTCAACTTCATAAGCTAAGGTATCACCTAAAACCGAAATATAGAAAATATCTCCTACCTTTATTTTATCAAGATCTGTAAACAGCTTTGAATTTGGCAATCCTCTATGTCCAGATAAAACTGCATGCGTACTAGTTCCACCTATAGGCAAAGAAGATCCTTCCATATGTCCTACACCTTTTTGTAAGATACCATTACTTGTTGAATGATATATAGGCAATTTCACATCTATCTTAGGTATTTGAAGATATGCCATCATGCCATCTTTAGAAACATTGAGCAGATTCATATACTCTTTACTCGGTTTACCTGTTGTAGAAAATGGATCATATAATTTCGTGGTATTGACCAATGACTGATTATATTCCTGTGCTTCTTCCAACATTTGTTTTTTTGTAGCTTCATCTATTCCTTTTACTTCATTATTATAAGAAGAAACTGCTTGTGAGCTGTGAATTCTTCCCAGGTAATCACTTACTGTTGGATAAAGCAATACACCTAGGAAAAACACTAATAAAATAGCTCTAATAACATCAAATAATTTGATTTTTCTTAATATATCTTTCATACATTTAATATCTATGAGATACTTTAATTAATAATTCAATTAAGCTTCTTCTTTTTTACCTTTTTTAAAGTAAGTTGAAAGAATAACTAACACACCAACTACCCCTACTACTGTAAAGATAACTGTACCCATACCACCAGTTTCTGGTAACCATGATTCTGTTTTATTTGTAACTTTTTCTTCAACAGTTACTGTTTGTGGATCATTTTCATCTACACTAATTGTTTTATTAATTGTATTTTTTAATTTTGCATAACCATCAGGTGCTTTTGTTTCTTCAATAACGTAATGTCCTTCTGATAATCCTTTTACAGTAATAACTCCTCCTTCAGGAGAAACTAATGTATAAGTAGTAGTTTCATCATCTTTTGTAGCAATTCTATAAGTTCCATTTCCTTCATCAACAAATTTTAATTTATCACTATCAACATTATTTCTATATAAAGCAAATTCAGCGCCAGATAATGATTTATTTTGTTCATCAACTTTATTGATATTTAATGTATGAGTTAACACTTTAACTTCACTTGGGGCTCCTGTTGTTAAATGATCTGGGTCATTACCATAACTAACTTCTGCTTTGTTGGTAGATGTATTTGTATCATTGATTGCTTTTTCATTAACAACTGCTGAATATGTAAATGTTAATGATTCATTTGCGTCTTTAGCATGATTAGTATAGAAATTTGTGAATTCAACTGTAAATATTCTATTTGTTTTATCAAATGATAAAGTATATTCACTAGTGTTTACTACAGTACCACCAATTTTAACTACTAATTTTAATGTGTCTTTTGATACTGTTAGACCTTCAGTCATAGTATCTTTAAAAATATAAAAATATTGATTATATCCTGTCATGTTTGGAACCATTGATTCAACCTTGAAATCTACAGTATCGCCAACTTGTGCAGAATCATATTTTTTATTATTGATTGTTTTTTCTGGATCAGGTGTTTTACCTTTTAAATAAACATTAACTGCATTACTTGATTTTACTGTTGTAAAAGAAGGAGTATATCCTTCACCAGAAGGAATAACTGCATAATAACCATATGCCAATCCAGCAATTGTATATTCTTTTGTATCTGTTGTTCCTGTTGCTGTACCATCAGCACTTATTGAATTTGTTTCAATATATGTTTTTAATTTATTTTGAAAGTTTGTTGTAGAAACATTCGCTTTAATATAATTATAAGCTTTGACATCTAAATCATCACCTTCTATCCCACTTAGTAAATCATTAGTGAAGAAATTTGCAAACTTAGGATTAATTGAATAGCTTACCTTTTCTCCAGATACAGTTGCATCCATTAGTCTGTAAGCATTGAAATTAACACCATTTACATCATGTTTACCAGTATGAACAGTTATACTGCCTGTACTTGCAGCAGATACTGAACCAATATTCATTGCTGACATTGTAAATAGCATCATAAATGAAAGTACATATGCTATTACTTTTTTTAATTTGTTTTTCATTTTCATATTCCTCTATTCTTTAATATTTCTCGCTTTTTTACTTTTTTTGTACGATAACAAAACTGCTAATACACCTACTATACCTACTAAAACAAATAACATTGTTCCTTTTCCACCTAAATCTGGTAAAAGAGGCATATCTTTATTTGTTATCGTAAACGTATATCCATCATCAGATTCTTCAATAGATGTTATATAATTTTCTACTTCGGACTCTGTAACTGAATAAGTATAATAAGCTTTACTTCCATCTTCTAATGTTGTATAGGCATCTAATCCTTTAATAATTGTTTGCCAAGTATTTTTAGAATCAGTTACATCATTAGTTGATAAAGTATAATCCCCTACTTTCTCTGATATTTCATCACTTCCTTTCATATATGTTCTTGTTAACGTCACTGTAATCGTATCTGGACGTTCTTTTTGTTTATCACTTAAATCTTTCCATAGCTTATTGATAGTAATGTTTATCTTTTCATTACAAGGATCTTGTGTATCTGAAGGGACAGGTGTCGTACCTTCTTCGTTATCAGATACTTCTGTATCATCCATCAATACAGCTTTTGCTGGAGAGACATAGGCATTTAAATCAACGGTTTCACTTTCTGTTTCATTTGCTAATTTGGCATCTTTTAAGTCATCATATTTTTGTACCTTATCATAATGGCTTATTTTGAAGACGTTCCAATTATCAAAATCTGAATCCTTTTTACTATACAAAGATGAATTTTTTATAATATTAATCAAGGAATCACTTCTTGTTCTATAAATCCTGTACGTATTATCTTTACCTTCAATATTCTTCTTTGTATTAAAATCATAACTAGAATTTAAAGACGTTGTTCCAGAAAAAGGTCCTATTTGATTGCTTGTTCCTCTAATCGTATCAGCTAAATACATTTCATTGTTTTCAATCAATCCTTCATTGTTATAACCAATAAATCCACCTGCTTGACCATTTTCTTCACTTCCATCATGTGAATCATTTGCTTTTCCACCAAAAACATCATATCCATCATGAATACCTGTTATCGAGCATCCATCTACTTTTGTTCTGTTTGATTTGATAAGTCCTACTTTAATATTTTCTTTCTCACTGTCAGCAATATGATTTCCATCAATATTTGAACATGGGATTTCTATATAAGAATCACCAATTGTTATTTTTGCCAGGTCACTTGTTCCATCTCCTCTATCTTTATCAAGTGCTACTGAAATAGTTAATCCTAACAAAGTAACTGATAAAGCATTTCCTTTAGCTAAAACTTGTAATTTTAATAGTGAACCTAAATTGATATCTATAAGTCCAACATTTTCTAAATCTCCCACATATAGAATATCTAGAAGTTTATTGACGATTGAAAGTATCGGATCCAATAAATAGCTAGAACCTAAGTTAATATCAGCTAAATATTCAAAACTTGTTTTACCAACAAAGCCTCCTGCTATTTGATCACTAGCCACTTTCTTTATGTTTTCTACATTGCAATTGCTCATTCTTCCTAAATCAGCATAACCAACAAAACCACCAGAAATAGGTTCCTTACCACTTTCACTTGAAATAGTAAATCCAACTGGAATACCAATAACTGAACAGTTGTCACTATGAGAACCAAAAATATCTAAGACACCAGCTGTGGCATTTAATAATTTTCCTGTACCAACACCAGCTTCATCTAGATCAACCACACCACTCTTTCCCATGTGACCAACAAAACCACCGGCATAGTTTTTAGCTTTGACTTTATTTAATCTAGTAACACTCGAATTTTTTACCGAACCATCTAGCAAGCTTCCACCAAATCCACCTGCATTTCCTGTCTGTACTTTACTGTCCAATGTTCCTTCCTGACTTTCATCATTTGCACATACTGAAAGTCCATTATCATTTGATCCAGTTACTTTTGCTTGATAAACATAAGTTCTAAAGGCATCTAATACATCAATATTTCCTAATTTAATCAGGTTTAGAATTTGATTAGAATCATCATTTCCAACTTGAGCAACAGAAGAAACATCAGCTAATCCAAAGAACCCACCAACATGTCTTCCACCAACAACATTTCTAATATTATTTACCTCAACTCTCACTGAAGTTGCATCTTTATCACCAAAAATTGCTCCTCCCGCATTACCTACAAAACCACCTACTTGTTTTGCATACTTTGTAGTTTCATCGTTTTCTAATGTATATGAACCGTTAACACTTAATCCATAATCATTCCATGCATCCACCTTAGCATAGTCAACTATTGAAAGAGTTGCATTCAATACTTTGGCAAGATCTCCTGCATTTCCTAATAAATTCTTAAGTAGATTTGATAATAATCCTGTATTGGATGAAGTATTTAAAGTTACAGCACTTCCTGGTTGAATATTACCTGCAAAACCTCCAACATTTTGACTACCGTTGATTACTTTTAATTGATCAGCCAAACAATATTGATCTTGTGTTCCTTCTATTTTTCCACCAACAACTTTTCCAACAAATCCACCACTGTTTCCTTCATCATTATCAAAATCAGTTCCAGTAGTAGATATTGTTGCTCCTGATTGATAACCTATAACAGACGAAGTTTTTACCACAGGAATGAAACTTTGCAATATTGGAAGTGAGCCTACCACATTTAATTTCTTTTCTAAGTTTACATCTCCAACATTCGCAACTCCTGCTGAAATCATTTCACCAGCAAAACCTCCACTGCTTTTTAAAGCTGTAACATCTTTTAAATCTCTAGCATTAGCAAAAGTTACTTTTCCTCCATTCATTTGACCAACATAACCACCAGCAATGCCGCCTTGATAATCGTTTGAACCAGCATTTGTTCTTCCAGCTTTTACTTCATAGCCATAGGCATATTGATCAATAATTTTATCTAACTCGTCTTGATTATCAACTTCTCCAAGTTCTTGGAATTTTTTACCATAAGCACCATTGACCCCTACTGCTTTTACCCAAGAATTCCATACTTCAGTTGTTAAACCTCGAAGTGGTCCATAAGTTGCTGTATTCGTTTCAGTTGGATAAACAGCACTCAAGGCTGATAATGGATTATCTAAATTAATGAGTCCATAAAGAACACTGATATTTCCCGTATCAACTGTATTGGCACAATCCGTTCTGCCACTAAATCCTCCAGCATATTCATATCCATAAACAGCTCTTAATCTATAGACTGCACATTCTTTTTGAACTGTAGGTATTTCACCATTCCATTTTCTTGTAGAATTACCTTCAATACGCCCACCAAGGTTATATCCTACATAACCACCTGCACATCCTTTTAATGATTCATTACTTATGGCATCTGCACGAACTGCTCCACCACAAGGAATACAAGTAGTTTGAGAGTTATAAATCATAGGAATAAATGATTGCAACACACTTGTTAAACTATCTACTGAAATTAATCCTTTTAAGATTTCCGTTTTACCTAATACATCTGCAACACTTCCTGGTTGAATATTTCCTGCATAACCACCAGCGGTTTTTTGACCTATGATGTAAGAGAAATTATTGACATTACTATTTTGAATTTGTGAACCATAATCAGTTCCAACAAAGCCACCTGCATTACCAATTGTTTTATTTTCATCCAAACCATTTGCTTTAACAGAAAAACCACCAACCGCACCAGTTACATCTGAATTTTCAATTTTAGAAGCTGTTACATCTAACGCAGATAAAATATTTGCCAAATTTATATTTGTTCCCAATGCCTTCAATCCACCACCAACAGATGCCGTAGAACCTATATCTAATTTTCCTACATAGCCTCCAGCATTTTTAGGTGCTGAAATGGCATAACTTGAAGACTCTCCAAAATAAGAAGAACTGTCTGTATCATTAATATTTGCATTAGGTGTTTTTACTGTTGTATGTTTTAACTTAGTTACACTACTATTAGAAACTCTTACAGCACTACCATAACCTATATATCCGCCAGCACTACCTGAGTTTAAATCCGTTGACTTATATGTATCACAGCTAACGACCAATCCATTAGATTGAACACCAGCATTTTTAATAATAGGAATATAAACCTGTATTAAACTCAATAAATCAGAGATTTGAATATTCAAATCTGCTAAACCGCCTAAAATACTTATTCCTTTTGTTGAATCTGCTAAAGCTCCAGAATAAACCTTTCCACCAAAGCCCCCTGCATAAGTTTTTCCTTTAACATATGAAATATTTTGTATTGCATAAGCATTATTTTCATCATTTTCAACAATACCACTTTGGAAATCTCCAACAAATCCTCCTGCAATATCTCCTCGTACACCACCATTATCTACATAACTTACATAACATTGTTGATATGACGGAATTAAATATCCTACAGCATTTAATAATCCATTAGCCGAAATCAATTTTTTTATTTCTGTTTCATCTCCAACTTCAGCTAAACCGCCTGTTTTTGAAATACCAATAAATCCGCCAGAGTAACCTCCATCATCTGTAGAAGTTACTGTTTTCAAATTATTAACTTTTGCATCATTTATTTTTGTACTATTACTTTTAGCAACAAATCCAGCTGCTACATAATCAGTTGTTGAATTATCTTCTCTTGATCCCGTAGCTTCTACAGTAAATCCAGAATTAATACCACTTACAGACGAAGAATCTATATTGACTTCAACTGCTTGTCCCAAAGAAAGAAGATTGCTTAATTTTAAAATATAATTTAATCCTAAAAGATTTACTGTCAAACCATTATCAGTTCCTGCAAGATCACCTGGACCAGATACACCTATAAATCCACCTACAATATTTTCTCCTGAAATATTATTTAAATTTGTTACTGTAACCGAACTAATAGAACCACCGATTGCTTCACCAAAAGCACCACCAACTCTTTTTCCTTTACCACCAATAGTTATACCTTCTGTAGAACCAGTAAGTGAAATAGAATTAGCATTAAATCCTAAATATTCTGCAACACCTAAAGTTGTATTTAAAAGTCCTGCTACACTTGCTGTTCCCACTGAGCCAGAAATACCACCAACACAATTTTCACCATCCACGGATTTCAAACCATTAATAATGATATTTTTTTCTTCGATTCCATCCATTGAAAAGATATTATTTTTAAAATATGAAACCTTACTTAAATTATCGGTATTAGATTTTGTAAGATAAACACCATCACCTCTGCCTATCAATCCACCTGTGTAATTTTTTCCTTCAACACTGCATGGAGCATTTATTTGACATCCTAATATATGAGAAGGACTCACACCAGCAAGAGAAAGTAATGATGATGTTGCATTTTGATTACTGCTTAAAAGTTTCACAACTAAGTCAACAACCCCACCTAATAAGTTATCTTTCGTATCACCTTTTCCTAAATCAGCAGCCCATCCAATTGTTGCGATTCCAGCAAAGCCACCAGAATTATCTCCACCGGAAGATACTGTTAATTTATCACTAACATTAACATTACAATTTATAGCCGACGTGTTGGCCATTGCTCCAGCAAAACCACCTTGATATCCATTGCCCGAAATTGTCAAATCACTCGCAGATACTGAGCAATTTAAAAACAAACTTTCAGGATTCATTTTAGGCAATATTTTAGGCAATTGAGTTTCTATATCTAAAGCACCCGATAAAGTACCTTCTATGACATCATCTCTAGCTAATCCTACAAATCCGCCACTATAATTATTAGCTTTGACATTGAAGTTGCTGTTTGTAATTTGGCAATCTTTTACGACAGTTCCTTTTTGTTGACCGATAAATCCACCAGAATTTTCAATCTTACCATTATTTGTTCCTATATTTCCTGTTAAATTATTGATTGAACAATTTTCAACATAAGCATTGATATACTTTGTAGGAATCAATTTATCTACTGGAATAGCGTTTCCTAAAAGAATGGTAATCAAATCACCTAAGCCAAGACCAGGAATCACATTTAAAATTTTTGCCAATAGAGTAGCCGTTCCACCTAATCCTTTTGATAAACCATCATATTCCGTCTTTCCTGAAATATATCCAATAAATCCACCTGTATTACTATTGACATTTGTTACTTTCACATCATCCAGTTCACAGTCAGATATTGCTACATCCCCCACTACACGACCTGCAAAACATCCCGTAGCTAAAGCTGTTGGGTCATCCTTACGAGCATTTAATATACTGCTGAGTGTGTCTCTTAATCCAGCATCAACAGTTCCAAAAGTAAGTAACCATGTTAATCCATCTAATAGTGCTCCTAATGTTAATCCTAAAGTTGAAGTTAATCCACTTATTAACGTTTGATCAAATTTTGTTTTTGTTGTTTCATTATCAACATTTATTTTATTGAATTTAAGGTTTTTTACTGTTACAGTTCCTTTGCTCAATCCTAAATCACTGTCACTTGCTTCATTTGATAATGTGGCAAAGAAACCAACTCCCATTTGTTCTCCAACATCCAATTCAGATGTTTGACTAACATTCACATTAGAAATAACTGGTTTGTCTCCTATATTTAAATCAGTTGCTTTGCTATAATCGATAACGCTAGTATCATTATTCCATAGTGTTGATTGCCCATCGGCTTTTGCACCAATCATTGTTCCTTGGAACATCAACGGTGTCCAATTTTCATTGGATAAATCAATATTTCTAAAGATAATGTAATTAGCATTTGTTGAATATTTTTGATTGGTAGCTTTATCTATATCCAATGTTGGATCAATTTCACCAGTAGATTGATTGACTCCGCATCTTCCCCATATATATGGATACGAACTATATTTACTTTGTTTTTGATCCTTATCATGTATATTCTTTTCTCCAAATCCAAAATCTTCATTACCATTTTGAGATTTTTCTAAATCGGCATCTCCACCGTATAGCATTATCGGATTACCATTTTCATCTTCATCTACATACCAATTGGCAGCATGTAAATAAACTTGATAAACTGCACCATAAACAGTTTCATCAGATCCTATTTTTCGTAACTGTTCTTCATTGCCTATAAGAATATAAGTTTTGTCACCGATTGTTTTAACAACTTGACCATTAAAATCTCGTCCTTCACAATTTTCAGTACTTATATTTGATATTTGATTTGCTTTAGTTTCTGGCATCTCACCTGTAAAGTTTTTCGATAACACATAGTTATGTGATTTGCTATAAGTTAGATAATTAGAACTATTATCTGAATAAACAGGTTGTCCCATCCCAACACACTCTGGTAACATATCTTGAGACATGACAGGTTCATTTTCAGAATTATCCGATTGAATAATTTTTAATTGATAATCATTATAAATATAGATTGTATCTGTTGATGAATCATACAATGTTGAATTTTCATCTACAGTTCCATGATTAAATGTGCCTGTAAAGTCGCTTGGTAAAGTCCATATGTCATTTCCATTTAATGAAATATCTTTCATAAGTTGATACTTGGAAGAAAGAGAATATGTTATATATTCATCATTTACTGAAATTTGTTGACCAGTACCGTAATTACTTTCATCATTATCTGTAGATGTAACAATTGAATTTGAGCCAATTGCTTGAAGCTGTTTTGTATTATAAATTTTTATTACATTATTTTCATAAATATCACTGATATCTATTGAATCATCTGATTGTGAGCTTGTGTTATTTTCAACAATAGTTTCCTTTGAAATTGAATCATCAGATGAATTTAACGCATAGACAACAACAGTTTGTAAAAACAAAGAGATAACACATACCCAAACCATTATGTCTATACAAATTATTTTTTTAATTTTGTTTAACAAACAAATCACCTTACTTCCATGAAACTAGGAAACTTTTAAAATTTTAGATATCTTCGTTTTTCTACAATAAAGTGATTGATGATTTAGTTATACGCTACCTCTTATATCGACTTTTTATAAAATTGCAAAATTTATCTTAAATAATAATTATTTCTGAATATTATTCTAATATATTCACAATCTTTCTATAATGCACAGAATAGGAAAAGAATTCATACATTTTTTGTAAACTATGTGTAAAAAGCAATGTAATAAAAAAAGCAATCATAATTTACAAAATTAGATTACTCTTTAATATTTAAATTATTTACTTACTTTTTCAATCCACGTTTTATTCATAGAAGCAATAATAAACGAAAGAATAACTTTTGGTGAAAAACTTCCACACTCACCATTAACAATCATTCTCACAGCCTCACCATGATTAATTTTTCTTTTATATGGACGTTCACTGATTAATGCATCATAGGCATCAGCTAGTCCAACTACTTGTGCACAAAGAGGAATTTCATCACCAATAAGTCCTTTAGGATATCCTTGGCCGTCATATCTTTCATGATGATACAAACAAATATTATATGCATATTGGACCAGTTTACTTGCTTTTCCGCATTTAGGAAGTTTTAATGCCATGTTTGCACCGTTTAAAGGATGCTTTTTTATAATATCCATTTCATCTTTTGTTAGTTTACCTTTTTTATTAAGAATTTCATATGGTGTGAAAAGTTTACCAATATCATGAATAGTTGCTAGTTTAGAAATATTTTCAATTTCATTATCCAATATGCCATATTCTGGAAAATTTAATTGTAATTCCTTATATATTTGTTCTGTAAAGAAAGAAATATTATGAAGGCTTTCATGATCTTCTAATTTATTATGAGCTAACACAGTTTCTAATAAAGATACCATATCCCAAAATTCATTGACAATCATCATGTCTTGTCTTGATTTTCATAAATGTACTCATATGATTTAAACCTCAATACCATTTGCGTATCATCTATACGCTTGTCTAAATCCATCCATGTTTTTCCATCCTCTGAGCGATAGTTTACTTTTGAATCTTGATAATATTTTTCACTATTCTTAAAATCAATTAGAAAAGATTTTACTCTATCTCTGTCTTTTTTAGAAACACAATGATTGATAAATTTATATAAAAACTCATCATATGTCATATAGTTATTAAACAAATCACTAAATTTAGATTTGATACTAATAATATTCATATCTAAACTGTTTAGGTCAACTTTTAATAATAAATATCTTTTTTCAATGATTTCAGATGGATTAAATGAATTTTCAAAAGTAATGTTTTTAAGATTTTGATTAATATCTTCTTGAACTTTTAATAATACTTTCCTTACATTGCACGTCTCTATACAATTTCTTGAACAAACGCCATTTCTTTCTAAACATTTATTCAAGTTCATAGAAGACTCAGTTGCAGAGATAACATCAAAATAACTTATCCTTTCAGGATTCTTAGCAAGAGAATAGCCACCATTAAATCCCATTTCAGAATTAATTAGATTGTTATTTTTTAAAATATTCATTATTTTTGAAATATTTCTAATTGGTATCTTTAAATTATCAGCTAATTCTGCTTCTGTAGCTAAATTTCCTTTTTCAGATAAATAATCAATGATACGAAGCGCATAATCTGTTGTATTAGTAATTTGCATAGTTTTTACCTAGAATTAAGTTAATTTTTAATTCTTCCATCTTTCTTTTAATTTTTCAATAAGTTAAATATAGTCTTAATGAGCTGTCCAACATATTATCTAGGAAAATTATACGTAATATATCATAGCATTATTATTTGATTACATCCTATTACGCAAACTAAGCAAAACTATTTTAAATGTGTTTTATATGATCAATAAGAATAGTATTAATTTATCTATAATTTTATTTTAAATTTTAATAATGATTTTTATAATGCAACAAATAGGAAAATCAATAATACTTTTTTTGTAAAAAAAGTGTATATTAAAATAGCATTCCAATAAAAAAAGACAGTTTTTAATAGTAATAACCGTCTTTTACGTAATAATCTAATAAACCTTAATAATATCAAAAATTATTAATCCATTTCTTATTGAAAGTAATTCTATACTATCATCAAAATCAATATTAGAAATTTCTTTTATTTTTTGAATACGATATGAAGCTGAACGATAATTGATTGATAAATCTACAGATGTTTTTTTCAAACTTAAATTATTTCTTATGTATGAATTTAAAGTATGTAATAACTCTGTATTATGTTTTCTATCATAATTATCGAGTTTAGTAATTGTGCATGGTACATATTTTTTTAATTTATTTATGTCATCCAATTCAATAAAGGATTGGAATATTCCTAATTTTGAATAATAAACAATTGATTTATTTATATCTCCAGTAATCCTTCTAGCTATTTTCATAAATCTCATTGCTATTCTTGATTGTTTATATGAGTTTTTTAAATTTCTATATCCTTTAACGATTTCTCCTACACCAACATTAAAATTTGTGTTTTGATCTCTTTTGCTGATACTTTTCTTTACAATATCTATCAGCTCATTTAATCGTTTCCTACTATCATCATCTTCTTTATCAGAATCCATTTTTTGTAACATAACGATTTGAGATACATTTTTATAGATGTGATCTTTAGGATAAAACATTGATATTTGATCAGCAATAATGTCAACTTCATCTAATTGTTCCAAAGAATACTTTTCCTTTTGATCTTCTGGAATAGAATGAAATGATACAATTCGATAATAAGCATTCTCTTTAAGATTTAACATATTGGCTGCTTCAGTAGTATCATCATAATTTAATTGACTATTTACTAAATTAAAGAAAATATCTCGATGATACTTTTTATGGATTTCGTTTTTTGCAAAGTCAAATGTGAATGAATACCTTAATGCATCAATCGCATTTTCAATCGCAACAAAATCAAAATTTGTTAACTTTCTATTTTTTTCATCAATCACAATTTTAATAGATATATTTCCTATAAAAGTAATAGGTATAATATATTGATTATATTTTCCAGCATCTTGTTTTAAATAATTATACCTCAATCTTATCTCTGGACTATATTCTTTAATGTTATCTAATAAATCAAAACTACTTTTTTCTTCATATGTTGTAGCAAGACAACTCAAATTTTCATAATACATTGAAATTGGGTTATCAATTATTGTATAAAGAAGCTCTATAATATTTTTAGGTGTTGCCTCCTTGTGGAAAATATATTCTTTAAGGTTATCATTTGTAACTTTGTGATACTTTAATAATGCCATTTCTTGATCAAAAACATTATCTAATATATATCTAATAATATCCCAATAATAATTTTGTCGAAGTAATTCAAACAGGGCAACCTCATTTTCAATACATAATCTTTTAAGTATATCTAGTTTGATATTAAAATTTTTTATGTTTCCACTATTTTTTATAATAAATCCAGATACACCTTTATCTATCAAATTTTGTATATGTGTTTCATACTGAGAAATTGTACAACTTTCATATATGAAAAAACTTGTAAGAAGTATTTCTCCTCCTTCTATGTACTTTTCCATATTTTCAACTTCTATGATTTTAATACCTTTTATTTCATTATCCAATCCTTTTTGTTCACTTAACAGTTTTAAATGGAATTTTCTTTGTAAATCTTTCATTTCTTGTACCAATAATACCATCTATTCTCTCCCCCCCCCACGAATTTTATGATATTCTTTTCATCATTAATATTGCGTTATTTAATAATTGTATTTATAGACCATGCATAATGTAAATAATTTTTTATGATTTATATAAAAAATGCATTTTTTCATTAATAACATGATACTCTATAACAGACAGATTAAATTCACAATATAGTAATATATATAACATATTATTAAAAATAACTATAATTATTTTCAATAACTGCAAAAAAATTTCTCATAAACAACTACTGTGTTCAAAAAATAGATTTTTGTTGATATTAAAAAAATAAGCAATCTTTTTCAGATTACTTACTTAATATGATGTTTCTCATTATAAACTTTTAAAATAAAATTACTAATTAATAAAGTCAAAAGTCCAAATAATTCTTAAAAATAAAAATCCAATTTCATCTTTTGTAAAACCTAAAGAATCAGTCTAGATTATATTTATTATAAATATGAATAGGAAGATAGTTTTTTCCTTTTGGAAGTTCTGTTCCATAAATCAAATGTTCGCATACTTTATGTACACATTCATAGCTTTGCATATAAGCACTTTGATCAATGATATAAGTAACTTTCTCCTGTTTTAATGCTTCCTTATTTTGTGGCATTAAGTCAAATCCTAAAATATTGATATCATCATAACCTGTTTGTGCTACAACTTCTCCCGTATTTGCAAGCCATGAATCTACCATGACAATTGTCTTATAGTATTTCTTTGAAAGAATTTCTTTTAAAAGTTTATTTGATATTTCAAGCTTATCTTCTGTATAAATTACATTACTTAATAGAATTTCTGGATATTGTTTCATTGTATCAAGAAATCCATTGACTCTTTGTGATTGTGAATGAATTGTTTTTGAACCAGAAAGAATTAAAATATTTTCTCCTGACCTTGTTAGATTATGCGCAAGTCCTGCAAGACAAGTTCCTGCTTTATAATCATCAATTCCAATAAAACCTATTCTATAAGAATCTTCTAAATCAATATTTAAAGTCATAACAGGAATTTTTTTTGCAATTTGATTTACTTTTTCTACAATACGTTTTGTTTGTAATCCCGCTATAATTAAAGCATTTACTTTGCTTTCTAATTCATCAAGTATATTTAAATATTCTTCTTCGTCTACACCATTAATATGTCTAAAATCAACTGAAATTGGATAATCTCTAAATTGAGAGATTGCTTCTTTCATTCCTGAATGAATCTATTGAAAAAATGGAGTTCCTTTTTCAATCATAATCATTCCTATTGTAAGTAGTGTTTTAGAAACAGCTAAAGCTCTTCCTAACATATTTGGATGATAATCATTTTCATCCATAATATCACGTATTCTCTTTTCTACTTCGGGAGCAACGCGTCCTCGTTGATGAATAACACGATCAACGGTTCCTCTAGAAACACCTGCAAGTTTTGCGATTTGTGTAATTGTAATACTCATAGAATTTTTTCTTTTTAGTGAATATAAAATAGTGGGATTGTTTCAATAACAACCCCAACTATCTCACTTCAATTATTCAAACTCAATTGTTCCTGGTGGCTTACTTGTAATATCATACATTACTCTGTTTACCCCACGAACTTCGTTTATAATACGTGACATGACTTTATTTAATACTTCATAAGGAATTTCTGCAGCTTCTGCTGTCATGAAATCAATTGTATTGACTGCACGTAAGGCGATTGCATAATCATAAGTTCTCTCATCACCCATAACTCCTACAGAACGCATGTTTGTAAGAGCAGCAAAGTATTGACCGATTGAACGGTCTAATCCTGCATTAGCGATTTCTTCTCTATAGATTGCATCTGCATCTTGCACGATTTTTACTTTTTCAGCATTGACTTCACCAATGATACGAATACCAAGACCTGGTCCTGGAAATGGTTGTCTAAATACTAAGTATTCAGGAATTCCTAATTCTAAACCAACTTTACGTACTTCATCTTTGAATAAATCACGTAATGGTTCAATAATTTCTTTAAAATCAACATGATCTGGTAATCCACCAACATTATGATGTGATTTAATAACTGCAGATTCTCCACCAAGACCACTTTCAACAACATCTGGATAAATTGTTCCTTGTACTAAGAAATCAACTGCTCCAATTTTCTTTGCTTCTTCTTCAAAAACACGAATAAATTCTTCACCAATGATTTTACGTTTAGCTTCTGGTTCAGTAACACCTTTTAACTTTTCATAATATCTTTCTTGTGCATTTACTCTAATGAAATTTAATTCATAATTTCCATCAGGTCCAAAGACAGCTTCTACTTCATCCCCTTCGTTTTTACGAAGTAAACCATGATCTACAAAAACACAAGTTAATTGATTACCAATGGCTTTAGAAAGTAAAACGGCTGCAACAGATGAGTCAACACCACCTGATAAAGCACATAATACTTTACCATTACCAACTTTTTCTTTGATCGCTTTGATTTGTTCTTCAACGAAAGAATCCATGCGCCAATCACCAGCACAGTTACATACATCTAAAACAAAGTTAGAAAGCATTGTTTTACCATATTCACTATGTAAAACTTCTGGATGGAACTGAATCGCATATAAATCTTTTTCTTTATCTTCACAAGATGCTACTGGACAATCTTTTGTATGTGTTGTAATTTCAAAACCAGGGGCAATTTTTGAAATATAATCAAAATGTGACATCCAAACTGTAGATGTTTCAGGAACATCTTTTAAAATTTTAGATTGTGGTTGATCAACTAATAAAATTGATTTACCATATTCTCTTACATCTGCTCTTTCAACTTTTCCACCTAAAACATGTTGCATTAATTGAGCACCATAACATAAACCTAATACAGGAATACCTAATTCAAATAATTCTTTAGAATAAGTTGGTGAATCTTCTAAATAACAACTATTTGGTCCACCTGTTAAAATGATTCCTTTAGGATTCATTTCTTTAATTTTTTCTAAAGGTGTTTTATAAGAATAGATTTCACAATAAACATTGCATTCACGAACACGACGCGCAACTAATTGATTATATTGCCCACCGAAATCCATGACAATGACTAATTCTCTTTTCATGAAAGACCTCCTTTATTAAAATTTAATATCTTTTAAAACAACTGTTTGTTCTCTATCTGGTCCAACACTGAACATTCTTACTGGACAATGAACAAGTTCTTCGATTTTACGAATATAATTTTGACAATTTACTGGTAATTCTTCAAAAGATTTTACATGTGTAATATCTTCTTTCCATCCTGGTAATTCTTCATAAACAGGTTCACATCTTTCAATATCTTTAACAGTTGCAGGTAAACCATAAATTTCTTTACCATCTAATTTATAAGCTTTACAGATTTTAATTGTATCAAATCCACTCATAACATCTAATAACATTAATGAAATACCTGTTAAAGAAGACATTCTTCTTGATTGATTAACAACTACTGCATCAAACCAACCTGTTCTTCTTGGACGTTCAGTTACAGTACCATATTCATGTCCTCTTTCTCTAATTAAATCACCTGTTGCATCATTTAATTCAGTTGGGAATGGTCCTGATCCAACACGAGTTGTATAAGCTTTAATAATTCCAATTGCTTCTTTGATATATAAAGGTCCAATACCAGCCCCTTCAGATACCCCATTAGCTCCTGGATGTGATGATGTAACAAATGGATAAGTACCATAATCAATATCTAACATAGCTCCTTGAGCTCCTTCAAATAAGACTTTTTTATCTTCTCTTAAATATTGATCTAATAACATACCTGTATCACAAACTAAAGGCTTAATAATTTTAGCGTATTCTTTGTATTCTTCAAAAATTCCTTCTACAGTAAACATGTCTTTTAATTCAGGATATTCTGCAACTTTCATTGGGAAAGTTTCTTTTAATCTTTCTAAGAATAATTCTTCATCAACGAATTCTCCCATACGAATACCAATACGACTATATTTGTCTACATAAGCAGGCCCAATACCTCTTTTTGTAGTTCCAATACTTTTATCACCTTTTCTCTTTTCTTGTAATTCATCAATTTCAAGATGATAAGGTAAAATCACATGACAACGATCTGAAATTCTAATTTTGCTTGTATCAATACCACCATCATTTAAATATTTAACTTCTTCTAAAAATGCTTTAGGATTAACAACCATCCCATTTCCCATGATTACTTCATGCCCAGAGAAAATACCTGATGGTATTAATTTTAAAGCAAATTTCTTACCACCATAAACAATGGTATGACCTGCATTGTTCCCTCCAGCATAACGACATACAACATCTGCTTTTTGTGCAAGATAATCGGTAATTTTTCCTTTACCTTCATCTCCCCACATACTTCCTACAACAACTACACCAGCCATAATTCATTTCCACCTTTCTATCATTGGCTTTTTCATACATTTTTATTATATGCTATATTTTAATATAAGTAAAATTAATATATAATATATTTGATATAAGGAGTACTAATATGATAAAACTAGAACAATATAAGATATTTAACGAAGCAGCATCTACCCTTTCTTTTTCAAAAGCAGCAAAGAATTTATTCATTTCACAATCTGCTGTTTCTCAAACAATCCATGCTTTAGAAAAAGAACTCAATACCCAACTCTTCATTCGTTTAAACAAAGGCGTTACTCTTACTAAAGAAGGTATGCTCCTTCATAAAAACATTACTGAAGCCCTTGCTTTAATTACCAGCGTTGAAAATGAACTTTCTCATTATAACGAATTACTTTCAGGACAGTTAAATATTGGTGCTGGTGATTCAATTTGTGAAAATTACTTAATTGATTTATTAAAACAATTTCATCATCTTTATCCAACAATCAAAATCAATGTTGTCAATGGAACTTCTATTGAAACAGTTGAACATTTAAAAAATGGAACGATTGATCTTGCCTTTATCAATCTTCCTTTTGATGATGAAAGTCTAGCGATGAAAGAATGTTTAACAATTCATGATATCTTTATCTCTAAAGAAAAAGATGATCATCTTTACAGCTATCAAGAAATCTCAAAAAAGAATCTTATTCTTTTAGAAAAATTAAGTAATTCTAGAAATTATATTGATAAATATTTTGCGAAACATGGTATTTTATTAAAACCCGAAATGGAACTCGGAGCACATCATCTTTTATTAGAATTTACCCACGCTAATTTAGGAAATGCTTGTGTTGTCAAAGAGTTTTCTCATGATTTTTTAGATAAAAATAAAGTTTATGAGTTAAAACTCAAAAAGCCTCTTCCTTCAAGAAGCATCGGTTATGGCTATCTTAAAAGAAGAAGCTTATCACAAGCTACATTAAAATTTATCGAATTAATTGATCAATTTGATAAATCAATTTAGATTCAAGTTTAGATAAAGAAAGACTTGCTTTAACAAGTAAAGGAATATCGAAAGATATTTCTTTTTCTTTATATTTTAATAACACATGAACAATTTCACCTAATGGATGTTCCTTCAAAGTTAAATGAATAAAGACTGGCCCTCCATTATTAACAAAATAATCACTTAATAAAAAATCACATTCATTTAAAATAGTAAATCCATTAATCTTTTTCATCACTTCTTCAAATAAATTAGGATTTTCAACAATATAATCCTTTAATCTTTCTTCAATCAATTCTTTTGTTTTTTTCACTAAAATATCTGCTTCATCTTGATGTTTTGCTTTAACCCCTAAACGAATTCTTACATATTCCTCTGAAGCGTATAAAGCAATAGAAACCTCTTTTTGACTTTGAACAATATCATCAATCATGGTAGCTGCTGCCGATTCTCCGACACCTTGAGTTACAATATCATACGTATAGATTTTAGCTTGACGATATTTTTCTAAATATGGTTGAAGCTGATGATCAACAACATATGTCATTTCTTTTGGTGGCCCAGGAAGATTAACAATCATTTTTTTATCTTTAGACATCACACACCCATTAGCAGTTCCTATTGGATTATCTAAAACATAACAATCTTTAGGAAAATAAGCTTGTTTAAAGTTATTATCCGTCACTTGATCTAGTTGTGATACAAAGCAGCATTTATCATTCACTTTTTTGGCTTCTGCTTCATTATAAATCATTTCTAAGCCTAAATACTTTGCAGATAATTCTTTTGTGAGATCATCTTCAGTTGGTCCTAGCCCACCTGTAGTAATAACACAATCACATCCTCTATTAAAAGCAATTTCTAAGCAATCTAAAAATCTTTGTGAATTATCTCCTACTACCGTTTGAAAGAAAACATTAAAACCTAATTCCTTACACATTTTTTGTAAATAAGTTGCATTGGTATTGACAATTTCTCCAAGTAACAATTCTGTTCCAACATTAATAATTTCTACGTTCATACACGTCCTCCTTACAAAAAAAGAAGTATATAGATACTTCTAAATTAATGAAAATCCTAAAAAGCTAACCACCATCATAATTACACCAGCAAGTAAAACTCCTAGCATAACGGCAATCGTTGTTGATTTAAAATCCATATCTAAAATACTAGCTGCAAGTGTTCCTGTCCATGCACCTGTCCCTGGAAGTGGAATTCCTACAAATAATAATAAAGCAACAAAAGTACTTCTTCCTACTTTTTCTTGAAGCTTCTTTCCACCTCTTTCACCTTTGTCTAAACACCAAGTGAAAAATTTACCAATAACTGGTTTATCACAACCCCATACTAAAACCTTTCTAGCAAATAAGTAAATAAAAGGTACAGGTACCATATTTGCTAAAATACAAACAATATAAGATGGAATAATTGGTAATCCTAATCCTTGAGAAACAGGAATTGCTCCTCTAAGTTCAATTAAAGGTACCATTGATATTAATGCAATATATAAATAATTCATCTAAAATCTCCTTTTTAACATTCTCATTATAACAAACCAAACAGATTTGACAACATCCTTTTATTTTCTACGATATGCAACTTGGTTAAAAGTATACTTGTCTACACGATAATAAGTATACCCATATTCAATACATTTACCATTATGTAAGCATGTAATCGATAAAACTCTAAGCAAAGGTGTCACTGGATCGACTTGTAAATATTTTCCTAGTTCTTCACCCGCTAAAACCGCATCAATTTGTTGATCGGAAAAAGCAATATGTAAATTGAGATCATTTTCAAAATGATTAAATAAAGATGTACTGGATACTTCTAAAGGAATATCTCCTGTTAAATCATAATTACAGTAATCATCTTCAAAACATAAAGGCTCTCCGTTTACAAGTCTTACACGTTTAACGTGCCATACTTTATTATCTTCTAAAGCCATTTCTTTTTTCATTAAATCTGTAGCTTCTTCAAGTTCATTTAAAACAACATGACTTGTACAATCTTCTTTTTTCTTAGCACAGTCTTCTGTAACACTGTTTAATCCATCAAAACTTTTAAATCTGGATTTTTTACAAACAAATGAGCCAACTTTAGGAACAGAATAGATTATGTTTTCATTGATTAAATCTGTTAAAGCTTGGCGCACTGTCATTCGGGTAACACCAAAAAGTTCACACAAAGCATGTTCACTTTCAATTTGTTCATTTTCATTATATTTTTCATCTTCAATATTTTGAATAATATATTCTTTAATTTTGACATATTGTGGTTTTCTTTTCACCATAACATCATCCCCTCGGCTTGTACTATACCATATATAAACATGTTTTGAAAAGAAAAAGAAGCAAATTTCTTTGCTTCTAAATTTCGCTACCTTCAAATTGTGATTGATAAAGTGAGGCGTAGAATCCACCTTTTTCTAACAATTCATCATGATTACCAATTTCTACAATATCGCCATCTTTCATGACAATGATTGTATTAGCATCACGAATCGTTGATAGACGGTGTGCAATAACAAAGCTTGTACGTCCTTCCATTAATTTTTCCATACCTTTTTGAATAAGCACTTCTGTACGTGTATCAACTGAAGAAGTTGCTTCATCTAAAATAAGAATTTTAGGATCTTTTAGAAACGCTCTCGCAATCGTTAATAATTGTTTTTGTCCTTGTGAAATATTTGATGTTTCTTCATCAAGAACCGTATCATAACCATCTTCTAAGGTATTGACAAAATGATCTACATACGCCATTTCACAGGCATTTTTTACTTCTTCATCACTGGCATCTAATTTACCATACATCAAGTTTTCCTTAATTGTTCCATTAAAAAGCCATGTATCTTGTAAAACCATTCCAAACAAACTTCTTAAATCATGTCTTGAAAAATCTTTAATATCATGACCATCGATCATAATTGAACCTTTATTTAATTCATAAAAGCGCATCAACAATTTAACAATCGTTGTTTTTCCTGCTCCTGTTGGACCAACAATAGCGACTGTTTGTCCAGCATGAACATGCATATTGAAATCATGAATAATTGTTTTTTCTGGTAAATAACCAAAATTAACTTGATTGAAAGTAACTGAACCATGTAATTTTTCAACTTCATCTGTTTCAATTTTAACGGTTTCAACTTCTAATTCTTCTTCCTCTAAGAATTCAAAAACACGTTCTGCAGCGGCAGCTGTACTTTGTAACATATTCATTGTTTGAGCAAGTTGGGCAATTGGTTGATTGAATTGGCGTACATATTGGATAAAGGCTTGAATATCACCAATCGTAATCGTATTACCCCCTGCTAAAAAACCACCTAATAAACAAACACTTACATATCCTAAGTTTCCTACAAAGTTACTTAAAGGTTGCATTAAACCTGATAAAAATTGAGATTTCCATGCTGAATCATAAAGCGCATCATTATATTCATTAAAAGTTTTAACAGAATCTTCTTCCCCATTAAATGCTTTGACAACATCATGAGCACCATACATTTCTTCAATATGACCATTGACATCCCCTAAACTTTTTTGTTGTCTACTAAAATACTTTTGTGAATGTTTCATAACAAACATAATAAGTAACATCGAAAGTGGTAAAACAAGTACCGCAATCAAAGTCATCTTTACTGAAATCGTAAGCATCATAATAAAGATTCCAACAACTGTAACAGAAGATGTAATCACTTGCGATAAACTTTGATTGAGTGATTGTGCAATTGTATCAATATCATTGGTTACTCTACTTAAAGTGTCTCCACTAGAATGTCTATCAAAATAACTTAAAGGCATTCTTGACATCTTCTTAGATAAAGAGCTTCTTAAATCATAAGCAACTTTTTGTGAAATCGAAGATGTAATAAATCCTTGAATAAAACTAAAGAGTGCACTGACAAGATAGAAACCAACAAGAATCAAACAGATCATACCAATATAATCAAAATCAATTCCTCCTGTATTACTTACCTTGGCCATAATTCCTTCAGATAATTTATCTGTTGCTTTAGCAAGAATCTTTGGTCCTACAATTGTAAAAATCGTTGATCCTACCGCAAAAATAATAACAACCGCTAATTTAAAATAATAAGGTTTTAAATAAACAAATAATTTCTTTAATGTTCCTTTAAAATTCTTGGCTTTTTCACCATTACCTCTCATTCCACGACCCATTGGTCCACGAGGCCCTTGTCTTCTTCTTTCATTACTCATGACTTAGTTCCTCCTTAGATAATTGAGAATAGGCAATTTCTTGATAAACCTGACATGATTTCATTAGTTCACCATGTGTTCCTTTACCAACAATTCTTCCTTCATCAAGGACAATGATTTGGTCTGCATCCATAATAGAAGCAATACGTTGTCCTACTAATAAAACTGTACTTTTTGTCTTTTTAACAAGTTGATTTAATTCTTGACGAAGTTTAGCATCTGTTTTGAAATCAAGTGCTGAAAAACTATCATCAAAAATATAAATATCTGGATTTTTTGCAATAGCTCGAGCAATCGCAAGTCTTTGTTTTTGACCACCAGAAACGTTTGTTCCACCTTGTGAAATTTCCATATCAAAACGTTCTTCTTTTTGATCAATAAATTCTTTTGCTTGAGCAACTCGAATCACTTCTTCTAATTCTTCATCTGTTGCCTCTGGTGCACCATATTTTAAATTAGAACGAATTGTTCCAGAAAATAAGTTTCCTTTTTGAGGAACAAGTCCAATACGATCACGTAATTCATGTTGTGTCATCTCACGAACATCAACCCCTGCAACCTTAATACTTCCTTCACTGACTTCATAAAAACGAGGTACTAAATTAATAAGTGTTGATTTTCCTGAACCAGTAGAGCCAATAAAGGCTGTTGTTTGTCCAGGTTTAGCAACAAAATCAATATCTTTTAAAACCGGTTCACTCGCCCCTGGATAAGCAAATGAAACATGATTAAATTCAACAAGTCCTTTTTTACTTTCATCTAAAGCAACTGGATTTGTTGGATCTTGAATCGTTGGCTTAGTTTCAATGATTTCATAAACACGATTAGCAGCAACACTAGCACGAGGTAACATAATAGCAATCATTGCAATCATTAAAAAGGCCATAATAATTTGCATTGCATATTGCATAAAGGCCATCATTTGTCCAATTGCTAAATTACCTAAATCGATTTGTTTAGAACCATAATAGACAATGACTAAAGTAACGACATTAAAGATAAACATCATAATCGGCATAATAGAAGCCATTGATCTATTAACAAATAAGTTTAAATTTGTAACATCTTTGTTGGCTTTATCAAAACGATCTTCGCTATGTTTTTCGTTACCAAAAGCACGAATAACAAGCATTCCTGATAAATTTTCACGCATTGTGAGATTTAAACGGTCAATTAAATTTTGAATAATTTTGAATTTTGGCATAACAACTGCAAACGCAACCGCCATCACACCAAAAATAACAAGAATAACAACCGCAATGATCCATGTCATTGATGGTGATTCTTTTAAAACTTTAATTAAAGCCCCAATACCAATAATTGGTGCAAAACATACAATACGTAAAAGCATCATTGTCACCATTTGTACTTGAGTAATATCATTTGTTGTACGTGTAATAAGTGACGCTGTTGAAAAATGATTAAATTCTTCATTAGAAAAGCTTTCTACTTTTTCAAAAACATCTTTTCTTAAAGCTCGCGCTACACCAGCACCAACTTTTGTCGCAAAGAAAGCAACTGAAATTGCAGCCACTGTTCCAAGTAAAGCAATTCCTAACATCTTTAAACCTGTTTTAAAAATATAATCGGTTTGTACTTTGTCAATGTCAGCACCTAATTTTTTATATTCAGCTTTAACACCATTACCGGCTGCAATTTTTAAAGTACTTTCACCCATTGTATCTATTCTTGTATCCATGTCTTCAAACATCTTTGATTTTTGACTTTCATCCATAAAAGAAATCGCATCATAAACACTCATATTTGGAGGTAATTGTCCAAATTTTTCTTGATACTCTTTACTAGAAGTATCCATACTATCAAGCGAAGTAATAATTAACATCGGTTTCATTAAAATATCTTCTAATTCACTTTCTTCATCACTTGATAAATCTTTCAATTGATAAACTGTTTTTCCTTTAGCCTTAGGAAATGTATCAATGATATCTTGATTGACTTTACTAACTTTTTTATAATCTTTTTTTACTGTTTTTTGATCCTTTTGATCAACAAACAATAATAAATGTTGATAAGTTTCTTCCGTTAAAACATCTGAAACAGGTGAAGCAAATCCCCCTGCTTGAATTCCCACTGAAACAATATCACTCATATAATCTGGTAAAGTTAATTCAGTTTGTGCTTGTACAAACAATAAACAAATACAAGCAAGAATTAAATACCAGAATTTCTTTAAATATCCTTTAATCTTGAACATCTAACTCCTCCTTCATTAAACGAATATTCTTTTCAAAGATTTGACAATACGTTTTCATTCTATCTAAATCTTCTTTATTTATTCCTCCAAATAAGCGTGTTGTAAACATTTTCATGCCATCTTTACAACTTTTAATTTCATTTTTTCCCTTTTCTGTAATATGTAATGAGACATTTCTTTTATCATGTCTACTTACAACTTTTTCAATAAAACCTGCTTTTTCTAAACGTTGTAATCTTACTGATAAAGTAGCCGGTGTGATGTTTAAACGTTCTGCAAGTATTTTTTGATTCGGATGATCAAAATGATCAATAAGACCTAACAAATAACACTGATCAGCAGATAATCCTTCCCTATTGCTTTTTTTACTAGTAAGTTCTTGAATATTTTTATGGAGAGATTTAAATTGTAAAAAGATTTCTTTAATATCCTCAAATTCCAATAGATCCATAAGACACCTCCTATTAGTTAGTATACTAAACATTATAGTTAGCGCACTAATCAATGTCAATATATTTAGTACGCTAATTATTTTTTTATAAAAAAAAGGAGTCTTAACTCCTTACTTGGCCATTTCCATAAATCATATATTTTGTAGAAGTAATTTCCTGTAAACCAAGTGGGCCTCTAGCATGAAGCTTTTGTGTAGAAATACCAACTTCTGCCCCAAAACCAAACTGTCCCCCATCACTAAAACGTGTAGAAGCATTATGATAAACACAAGCCGAATCTAAAGACTCCATGAAATATTTTGCTGTTTCTTTATTTTCGGTAATAATCGATTCTGAATGTTTTGTTGAATAGTTATAAATATGTTCAATCGCTTCTTCAATATCATCTACAACTTTTATATTACAAATATAATCATCATATTCTGTAGCATAATTTTTTTCAGTAGCTTCTAGACAATCTATGATTTTTCTTGTTTTTTCATCACCATAGATTTGTACATTTTTAAATATTTCTTGAAGTTTTGGTAAGAATTCTGGTGCTACTTTTTGATGAACAAGAATCGTTTCAATTGCATTACATACAGATGGTCTTTGAATCTTTGCATTTTTTGCAATTTCTAAAGCCATATCAAGATTGGCTTCTTGATCAACATAAAGATGACAAATTCCTGCTCCTGTTTCAATTACTGGAACAGTTGCATTTTTAACAACATATTGAATAAGCCCTGCACTTCCACGAGGAATAATGACATCTACATAATCATGGGCTTGAATTAAATCTAAAGTTTCTTCACGCTTTTTTGTTTCAATAAGAGTAACCGTATGTGTTGGTAAAACATCTTGAATAGCCTCATTTATAATTTGAACTAAAATGCGATTTGAATGAATGGCTTCTTTACCACCTTTTAAAACACAAACATTGTTTGTTTTAATACATAAACTGGCAATATCTACTGTTACATTAGGTCTTGATTCATAAATTACCCCAATCACTCCTAAAGGAATTCTGATTTGTTGAATCACTAAACCATTGGGTCTTTTAATTTCTCTTACAAGAGTTCCAATAGGATCTTGTAAATCAATTACTTTTAAAATATCTTTTGCCATCGCTTCAATACGTTCTTTATTTAATAATAAACGATCAACCATTGATTCTTTAATACCATTATTTTTAGCTTCTGCAATATCTTTTTGATTTTCTTGAATAATCAATTCACTTTTTTGAATTAATGCCTCAGAAATATTTTTTAAAGCTTTATTTTTTACTTCTGGTTTAACATTTTGCATAAAACGACATGCTTTTTTAGCTTCTTTAAGTTGTTCCCTAATCATAATTTCACCCCTTATTAATGACTAGATTATCTGCATGAATCACTTCATCATAATCTTTATAATGTAAAATACTTTCTATTTCATTACTATGATGATCTTTAATCAATTTTAACTCATCACTTGAATAATTCGTAATACCTCTTGCTATTAAGTGTCCTTTAAAAGAAAGAACATCAATGACACTACCTTGCATAAATGAACCTTCAACTTCTTTGATTCCTTTAGGTAGTAAACTTGTATGTGTTTTTAAAGCCTCACATGCACCATCATCAACAATGACTTTTCCCTTAGGAGAACTACGATACATGATCCAATGATCTCTAGCACTTAAAGTGCGCCCCGCTTTTCCACTAAAATATGTTCCAATTTGTTTTCCTTCTAATAAATCAATAAGAGCTGTTTCATTGTTGCCATTAACGATGGCCGTGTCTCCTCCATAATCATTAACGATTTTTGCAGCACGTAATTTTGTCACCATCCCACCTGTACCAAATTGACTACTTGAATCTTTCGCAAAGTTCATAATTTTATCATCCACAAGTTCAATATCACTTAATAATTTTGCATTGGAATTGGTATGAGGATTATCATTATAAAGTCCATCAATATCTGAAACTAAAACAAGTAATTGTGCATCTACAATAGGTAATAGCAAGGCAGATAATGTATCATTATCTCCTACTTTGATTTCATCTACCGCTAATGTATCATTTTCATTAATAATAGGAATCACATCATAATCTAAAATAGAAGATAAAGCATAGCTTAAATTCATCAAACGTTTACGATGATCAAAATCATCATGATTTAATAAAATCTGTGCACATTTTAAATGAAACAATGAAAATAAATCTTCATAAATTTGCATCAAATGTGCTTGTCCAATAGCCGCAAGTGCTTGTTTTTTAGAAATTTCTTTAGGTTTTTCACTTAAATTTAAAACACCCATTCCTGAAGAAATCGCTCCTGATGAAACAAGTGTTACTTTTAACCCTTTACGTTTTAAAATAGCTATTTGTTGGATGAGTTTTAAAATTCTTTCTTTATCTAGTTGTCCATCTTCATTACACAAAGAAGTCGAACCAATTTTTATAATAACATGTTTAACATGTTCTAAATTTCTCATGTTTACACCTACTTTTCATTTTTTCTTATTATACAGAAAAGAAAGGCAATTGACAACAAGTGAATACATTTGAAACACTTTTATAGCTATTATAATTTTTTATTATTATCTTTCATATATCTAGATAAATGATAAAATAGAACATATTTATTAAGGGGGAAAAATTAAAATGAATCTCATAATTCCAGAAAATTATGATCCTGTGTTGTCTTTAAGACAAACACAAGAAGCAATTAAATACATAAGAGATACATTTCAAAAAGAATTTGGAAGAGCTTTAATGTTAGAAAGAATTTCAGCACCACTTTTTGTTCAAAAAAGTAGTGGTTTAAATGATAATCTAAATGGTGTAGAAAAACCTGTTTCTTTTAAAATTAAATGTTTTGAAAATGATGATATTGAAGTTGTGCATTCACTTGCTAAATGGAAAAGAATGGCACTTAAAAAATATGGTTTTGGTGTTCGTGAAGGACTTTATACAAATATGAACGCTATTAGAAAAGATGAAGAACCTGATAACTTACATTCGTATTATGTTGATCAATGGGATTGGGAACGTGTAATCAACAAAGAAGATCGTAATATTACAACACTAAAAAACCATGTTAAAAAGATTTTTAAAGTCATTAAACATATGGAACATGAAGTTTGGTATAAATACCCTCATGTTGTCAATCGTTTACCAGATCGTGTCCATTTCATTACTGCACAAGAATTAGAAAATCAATATCCTGATTTATCACAAAAAGAAAGAGAAAATAAAATCTGTAAAGAATTTGGTTGTGTCTTTGTTATGCAAATCGGTAATGTTTTACAAAGTGGACAAAAGCATGATGGACGTGCACCAGACTATGATGATTGGAAACTCAATGGTGACTTGTTATTCTGGTACGAACCATTACAATGTGCCTTAGAAATCTCATCAATGGGTATCCGTGTGGATGAAGATTCTTTAGTTGAACAATTAAAGAAAGAAAACTGTGAAGATCGTTTAAATCTTCCATATCATCAAGCCATCGTGAATAAAGAATTACCTTACACTATCGGTGGTGGTATTGGTCAATCAAGACTTTGTATGTTACTTTTAAATCGTGCTCATATTGGTGAAGTACAAGCAAGTATTTGGCCTCAAGAAATGATCGATGAATGTGAAAAAAATAATATTCATTTATTATAAAAAAAATCTATCCATGCGATAGATTTTTTATGTCTAAATAAATAATAAAGGGTTTCTACAAAAATAAGGAATCCTAAAATAAAGAAAGCAAATAACCCACTTATAACTCCACAAAGTAAGACTGTCATCAATAATATGATTATAATATAAACTAAAAGAAATATTTTTTAAATTTCCTACCATTTCCTTTAGGAAATGTACTCTTTGTTTCTTTTTTTATCTCTTGTTTAAAATCATCAACAACTTGTTTGTTTTGTTTTTGTTGTTTCATCTTCAAAATGAATAATTACTTTTTCTTCTTTCATATTTTTTCTCAAAAAAAAGAATTATAGTTTAAAACTATAATTCTAATGTATCACTCTTTTTATATCATAAATTCCTTGAATACGTTCAAGATTAGCAATTGCACGATTTAAATGTTCAGCATCATCAACACCAATCTTTAATTTAATTAAAGCTCTACCATCATCTGATGCATCCGCATGAATATTTAAAATATTGATTTTCATTTGTCCTAAAACCGTAATAATATCATTTAATAAATTTGTACGATCTAAGCCATCAATTTGTAAATCAGCATCAAATTTCAAATTAGAAAGTGATGCAAAATCCCAATAAACATCAATTAAACGGCTTTGAATTTCTTTTTGTTTAATATTTGGACAATCCACACGATGAACTTTGATTCCTTGTCCTTGAGAAACATAACCAGTAATTTGATCTCCAGGAATTGGATTACAACATTTAGAAAGTTGAATCTTTAATCCTGAAACACCTTTAACAACAACTCCATTATTAGATGTCGTTTTTTCTAATTTTTCTTTTTGTTCATTATTTCTTTGTAAGATTTTAGATAAGTTATCAAAGAAACCTGTTTTCTTTGGATTTACTTTTTCTAAAAGTGTCGCTACTGAAAGATTTTTCTTTCCAATAAAATAGAAAATATCATCTAAACTTCTTGCTCCAAAAGCACCTAAATATGTTTTATAAGTTTCTGGATCCAAGAATTTCTTTTCATCAAGTCCACGTTTTTTGATTTCATCTTTTAAGATTTTCTTACCATCTTCAATCGTATCTTTCTTAGTTTCAGCTTCTTTTTTAGCGAGGAAAGTACGAATTTTATTACGAGCTCCTGCGGTTCTTACAAATTTCAACCAATCTTCACTTGGTCCAGCGGATTGTTTGTTGGTTTTGATTTCACAAACATCCCCTGTATTTAATTTTGTATCGATAGGCACCATGACATTATTGACAATAGCGCCAACTGTATGATGTCCTACTTCTGTATGAATACGATAAGCAAAATCAACTGGTGTTGAACCGTTAGGAAGTTCAACAATTTTTCCTTGTGGCGTTAAAACATAAACATTGGCTTCAAAAATATCACGAGAAATGGAGTCATAATATTCTTTGGCATCGCCATCTTTGATATCATCTGACAAAGAAATAAATTCTCGTAACCATTGAAGTTTTTCTCCAATTTCTTTTTGTTCCGCTTTGGCAGAATAACCTTTGCCTTCTTTATAACGCCAATGAGCAGCAACCCCAAGTTCAGCAAGCTCATCCATTTCTTCAGTACGAATTTGGATTTCAAAAGTATTACCATCTTCGCCAATAACAGAAGTATGAAGTGATTGATACATATTTGGTTTAGGCATAGCAATATAATCTTTAAAACGTCCTGGAATTGGACGATAATGATCATGAATCAATCCTAAAACACTATAACAATCAAGTTTATTTTGTAAAATAATACGGAGTGCATAAAGATCATAAAGTTCATCAAAACGTTTATGTTTTTTAAACATCTTCTTATAAATACTATAGATAGATTTCGCACGACCTAAAATACGATATTGATAATGATTTTCCTTTAATAAGTTTTCAACTTCTTCCATCATCTTCGCCACAGATTCTTTTCGCTCATCTTGTTTTGTTTGAAGAAGTCTCGCAATATCATGATAAGCAATTGGATCTAAATAAGATAAAGAAAGATCTTCCAATTCTGTTTTAATATCGCTCAACCCTAAACGATGAGCAATCGGTGTATAGACTTCTAAAGTTTCTCGAGAAATACGTTTTTGTTTTTCTGGGGGCATGAATTGTAATGTACGCATATTGTGTAAACGATCGGCAAATTTGATCAAGATAACACGTATATCTTTAGCCATCGCAATATAGATTTTACGATGATTTTCAGCATATACATCTGCTTCATCTTTAAATGGCATTTTAGAAATCTTCGTAACACCTTCAACAAGGGTCGTTACTTCTTCTCCAAATTCTTTCACCATTTCTTCACGTGATACATCACAATCTTCCATGACATCGTGTAAAAGACCCGCTGTAATGGTAAGTGGTCCTGTTTGTAATGTTGATAAAATATAAGCAACCCAAATCAAATGAATTGTATAAGGTTCTCCACTTTTACGTTTTTGTCCTTCGTGTTTAACCATGATATAATCATAAGCTTTTTTAATAAGCTTCATATCATCTTCATTGGTAATATAGCGTCTACATGATTCATAGACATCTTCTATAGTGACTTTATCTCCAGCTTTTTTAAACTCTTTCATATTATAACCCCCTCATATGATAAAAGAGAGTTTCCTCTCTTTTATTTAATAAGTTAATACTGAATAGACATTATAGTCTTTTAATTTTTCTCTACCTTTTAGAGCTTCAAGTTCAATTAAAAAGGCAATTCCTACAACTTTACCACCAAGTTGTTCAACAAGTTGAATAGTTGCTTCAACTGTTCCACCTGTAGCAAGTAAATCATCAATAATAACAACATTTTCACCAGGTTTGATACTATCAGCATGAATATGAACTTCATTTTTTCCATATTCTAAATCATAACTTGCTGAAACTGTTTCTCTTGGTAATTTTCCTGGTTTTCTAACAGGTACAAATCCTGCATTTACTTTGTAAGCAACAGGACATCCAAATAAAAAACCTCTTGCTTCAGGACCAGCAACAACATCTACTTGAACTCCAAGCCCATCGATCCATTTAGCGAATGCGTCAATTGATTCTTTATAAGCTTCTTTATCTTTTAATAAAGGTGTTACATCTCTAAAAATAATTCCTTCTTCAGGGAAATCCTTAATATCTTCAATATATTTTTTAAAGTCCATTTTATGTACTCCTCCTATTTCTATTATAACAAACTTTTATTATCAAGGAAACTATTTCATATCCTCTATAATCATATTTATTGATTCTGTATTTAAATATTTATTAATTTTTAAAGTTCCTATTAAAGAAATTGTCTTTTTTCGTTGTAATTGCTCAATTTCTTTTGAACAATTAAAATAAAGTGCTTGTAAATTACCTTTATTTAAAGGAATATCGAAACGTAAATGTTTCCCATCAGATAATACACGACTGGTAAAATTCGTAATATCTTTTAAAACAAATTTCATTTCTTCATTACATTGACCATACGGCTCTAACAATTCTAATTCTTTAACAGCTGGTAAAGTAAGCTCATTTAATTCAATTTGAATTCCTTCAAGAACTTTTTCATTAGAAAAAGTATGTGTTGTTAAGTAGGTATGCAATGCTTCTTTTAAAGTTAACACTTCATCTTTAGCTACTTGAAAACCACCCGCTAAAGCATGTCCACCATATTGTACAAAATAATCTTTTAAATCATCAAAAATTTGATTTAAAGGAATACTTTCAATACTTCTAGCACTTCCTCGATAGACTTCATTTTTTTCATCGTATTTCATCACAAAACTCGGCTTTTGAAATTCATGAGTATACTTTCCCGCAATTAAACCTACGATTCCTTCATGAACTTCTTGATCATAGCTATATAAAAATTCATCTTTTTGGCTATTTTCTAAAATGTTTTTGTATTGTTCATTTGTAAGAGATTGTCTTTTACTATTGATTTTTTTAGCGTATTGAGAAATTTGGATTGCAAATTTTTGATCGACATCCTTTAAAAAATAACATACTAAATGATTTGGATTAACAAGTTCTGGTAGTCTTCCAAAGGAATTGATCTTAGGTGCAATATTAAAACCTAAAGTTGTTGTATTATATTTTTGATTTTCACCAATTAAAAGTTCTAATTGAAGATATTTTTCTTCATTCATAAATTGCAGACCTCGCGAAACAAGCGATTTATTTTCATCAACTAAAGGCATCATATCTGAAATCGTCGTAATAGCTGCTAAAGAAAATAAATATTTATCATGTTTTCCAAGCAAACTACTGGCAAGTTTATACGCTAAAAAACCTCCACATATTTCTTTAAATGGATAATCCGGTGACATTTTTGTATGAATGATTGCACATGCATCCGGCAATTCGTCATAATCATGATGATCAATAACAATAACATCAATACCAAGTTCATTAGCTAAATCAATAGCTTCATACGCTTTAATACCATTATCTACTGTAATTAACAAAGAATATCCTTTTTCATACATTTGTTGAACTCTTTCTTTATTTAGTCCATAACCATCTTCAAAACGATTAGGAATATGATACCCTACTTTTTTCCCTAATTCTAAAAAAGCTTGAACAAGAATGGCTGTTGACAAGATTCCATCACAATCATAATCTCCATAAATACATATTTTTTCATCATTTTCCAAAGCTTCTTGTATACGATCTAAAACTAAATCCGCATCTAAAAACAATGAAAAATCATGATAAATCAATCTTTTTGAAGTATGTCCTTGAACATCTTGTTCATTATATTCTCTTTGTGCAAAAATCTTTGCAAGTAAAGAATGTATTGAATACTTTTGCATATATTCATTATAGTTATGTATTTCTTTTATATCCCAGTTCATAAAATCTCCTTAAATAAAAAATAGTTGTTACCAACTATTTTGAAATGAATTCTTGAAATGCTGCTAAATCGAGTGTACTTGCTTCTTTAACTGCTTGTATACTTAAATAATCAAAAATTTCCGAAAATTGTAAATTCATTACATCATCAATAATATCACACATTGGTAGACTCTTTTGAGATTTCCATTTAATATTGAATAAATAATTTCTTATTTCTTTTTCGGATATATTATCTATTTTTTGCTTACGAAACTCATGAGCTTTTAATTTGATTAGAAAATCTAAATCATATTTACCAAATTTATAATCCAGTTTTTCATTCATGATAAACCAACTCCCACTTCGTCTATTATAGATGAAAATTCGACATAAAGGAAGTCTTTTATGAAAAGAAAACTTATCAATTCATTCATTATTCTTTCTGCTAGTTCAGCTATCTCTAAAATATTTAGTATTTTAAATAGAATGTTGCTTTCCAGGCTTCTTCCTTTAGAAGCCATGTCATTATATCTTGTCATTATGCCAACACTTTCTTTGTGTTTAACACTTGGACAGGTTGGGATTCCTTCTGCTGTTTTTCGTCTTATATTACATCCAAAATATAAAAACTACAAAGTCATTATTACCGCAATTATTCTATCCTTTTTTTCTGTCATTGTTATTTGTGGAACCCTCTTTATTTTAAGTCCTTTCATTGCTCATTCTTTATTAAAAAACGATTATACTCTTTATCCCATTTTATCCTTTTTAATTTTTATTCCATTGATTGCTATCAGTGGTATTATTAAAAACTATTATTTAGCCAAAGGGCATGTCTATGTCATTGCTAAAAGCCAAATTGTCGAAGAAACTTCACGTTTATTATTTACCTATTTATTTTTAAAAACTCCTTTAAGTTCATCCTTACCTTTTTTAGTAACAATCGCTTATTTATCAATGAGTTTTGGTGAATTGATGTCAATTATCTATCTACTTCTTTTAAGTCGTAAAAGATATTCTTTTACTCCTTTAAAAAACATAAATAAGCAAAACTTGATTATGAAAGATCTTTTAAACATTTCTTTGCCTTTAACAGGTTCACGACTTTACCATTGTTTTATGAATTTTTTAGAGCCCATTCTTTTAATTCATGTTTTAACTCGACTTGGTTTAACTCAAAACTTTATCCAAGACCAATATGCCATCCTTTCTGGCTATGTCGTCTCGATGCTTGTCACGCCTACTTTTTTTTGTACGATCATCTATCGCCTCTATTTGCCTATTGCTACAGATGATCTTTATTATCATAAAAGTAATACTTTTTTACATTTTCTTTATGCTTTACTTATTTGTTTTCTTATTGGTCTTCCTTTTACTTTAATTTTCTATTTCTTTCCAAAACGATCCCTTATGATTCTTTACAATACAACAAGTGGCTATCAACAATTAAAATACATGTCTTTTCCTTTTTTACTATTTTATTTACAAACACCCCTTTCTACAATTTTACAAGCTAAAAATAAAAATAAAGTGATGTTTATCATCTCTATGATTGAATGTACTTTAGAAATTATCTTAACTTATACTTTATCTCATTATCTTTATGTTAACGCTATTTTGATTAGTTTATTTACAGGATTGATTACAACCTTAACTTTAAGTGCAATTTATTGTTTTAAAATAATAAAAGACACTTCTTTATCTTGAAGTGTCTAATTTTTTTAACCAATTTGAAAATACTTCTAAACCTTCTTTGACAATTTGTAAATCATTTGCAAGTCCAAAACGTAGATGATTTTCCACATCAAAGCAACATCCCGGTACAAAGAAGACCCCTGTTTCTTCTTGTAACTTTTCACAGAAAGTATTTGAATCTATTTTGTAATCATATTTTAGGAAACAAACTGTTCCATATTTTGGAATAACACAAGAAAGATGAGGATGAGCTTTTAACCATTCTTTCAAGTAACACTTATTTTCTTCTAAAATCTCACGATTTCTTTTTAAAATTTCTTTACTATATTTTAAAGTAAGTGCCCCTAAATAATCATTGATTGGTCCACTACTAATAATTGAATAATCACGTCTTTCATTGATTAAACGAATAAGTTCTTTATCTTTTGTTTTGATCCAACCAACACGAAGTCCAGGAGTTGATAAAACTTTAGAAAGTCCTGAGGTTGCTATTCCTTTTTCATAAAGATCACTAATGGATTCTTCTTGATAAAGTCCTCGATAGATTTCATCAACAAGAACATAGAGATCATGCTTTTTACATATTTGAATCAGTTGATGCATTTCTTCATGATCTAAAGTTGTTCCTGTAGGATTGTTTGGTAAATTCAAACAAATCATTTTTGTATTTTCTCTAATATTTTTTTCTAATTCTTCAAAATCAATTTTCCATTCATTTTCTTCTTTTAAATGAATAAAATCAACTTCTACCCCTAAAGATTCAGGAAAACTATAAAGTTGTTGATACGTTGGTAAAAATGATAAAATATGATCATTTGTTGAAAGTAATGTCATTAAAACAAGTTCATTGGCATTGACACCACCATGGCAAATAGCAATTTCTTCATCATCACCACTTTGATATAAACTTAAAATACCTTTTTTTAATTCATGAGAACCTTCAATAGCACCATAATCTAAAGAAAGATTCATTAAATCTTCTAATGAATCTTTCTTATCATACGCTAATAATTCCTTTAAAGTTAAAGATTTAGCAACTGTATCTGCCAAGTTATAGCGACAGTTATTTTCATGCAAAGTCATATAAGACTCTACTTCAAAACGTTGTAGTTTCACTAGTGCATAACCTTCTTTAAGAAATCTTGAGCACGTTCAGTTTTAGGATTTTCATAGAAAGCTTTTGCATCATTTTCTTCAACGATTTTACCATTTTCTAAGAAAATAACACGATCAGCAACTGTTTTAGCAAAGCCCATTTCATGAGTAACAACAATCATTGTCATTCCTTCTTTAGCAAGTTGTTGCATAACTTCTAATACTTCAATAACCATTTCTGGATCTAAGGCACTTGTTGGTTCATCAAAAAGCATGATTTCAGGGCTTGTACATAAGCTTCTCGCAATCGCTACCCTTTGTTTTTGTCCACCTGAAAGTTTATTTGGATACTCATCTTTTTTATCTAATAAGCCAACTCTTGTAAGATAGTTACAAGCTATTTCATTGGCTTTTTCTTCCTCCATGTGACGTACTTTTGTAAGTGAAAGTGTTAAGTTTTCTAAGACTGTCATATGTGGAAATAAATTGAAATGTTGGAAAACAAATCCCATTTTATTTCTTAATTCTTGATAATTAGATTTCTTTGGATCTAATACTTCTCCGTTGAGGTATACATGTCCTGTTTCTGGTACTTCTAAACCATGAATACATCTTAAAACTGTACTCTTACCTGAACCAGAAGGGCCAATTAAACACACAATTTCTCCTTTTTTGACTTCAAGAGAAACATCGTCAACCGCTTTTACTTTTTTAAATTGTTTTGATATATGTTCAACTTTAATCACTTTCAGCCAACCTCTTTTCTACATATCTACCTAAATAAGAAATACTAATTGTTATAATTAAATAATAAACAGCAACAATACAATAAGGAGACATAACGTCATAATATTGTGCTCCTACAACTTGTGCAGATTTTAATAATTCAACGGCACCAATACAACTAATTAAAGAAGAATCTTTAATTAATGTAATAAATTCACTGATCATTGGTGGAATAATTCTTTTAAACGCTTGTGGTAAGATAACAAGTCTCATTGTTTGTTTATGAGAAAGTCCTAAAGTTTCACAAGCTTCCCATTGTCCTTTATCAACTCCATTAATTCCACTACGAATTAATTCAGTTGAATAAGCCCCACTATTAATTGACATAGCGATTGCTCCAATTAAAAAAACATTAATTCTTAAAACATTTCCTGTAAACGCTGTATAAATAGATGGAATAACTGAGAATAAAATCAGGATTTGAAGTAACATTGGTGTCCCACGAATGACTTCAACATACACATTTCCAATAATTCTAAAAATTTTATATTTAGATCTTTTTGCTGAAGATCCTAAAATCCCAAAAACAATACCAAATAAAAGGGATACAGCAGCGAGTAAAAGTGATACTACTGCACCCTTAGCAAAGTAAAGTAAGTTTTCAGGAGTAAACACTTTTGAGAAAGCTACAAACATTTCTATACCCCTTTTCTATAATTTTTTATTTTTCTAATGGTGATAAATCATATTTTTTACATAATTTATCGTAATCTTTTGAAGCTAAGAATTTTTTAATACATTTATTCATTAATTTGATCATTTTTGTATTACCTTTTTTAGCGATAACATAGTTCTTTTCATCCATTAATGAACCATCTAATTGTGTAAAGTTTCCACCAGATACATATTGTTTAGCAACACCTAAGTCAACGATTGCTGCATCATATTGATTACTTGCTAAACCATTGAAAATATCTTGAACATTTTTCATTGAAACAACTTCAGCATTTTCAACTTCTTTGGCAGCTTGTTCACCAGTAGCTCCAGTTTGAGCAGCTAATTTTTTACCAACTAATTGATCATTTGAAGTAATTGAAGAACCATTTGGTACAACAGCAACTTGTTGAGTTCCTAAATATGGATCAGACCATTCAACAACTCTATCTTCACTATAAGTAAAACCAGAAATACCTAAATCAATTTGATCACCTTGAATTTGAGTAACAATGTTATCAAAATCCATTTGTTTGAATTCTAATGAATAAGTTTTACCTTCCATATCAGATAAATAACCTTCAAATAATTTAGCCATATCCACATCAAATCCAACAATTTCACCTTTTTTGTTTAAAGATTCATAAGGTGCATAATCAGGTGATGTCCCAATTGTAATTGTCACATCGGCATCATTTTTACTGCTTGATGAACATCCAGCAATAGCACAAGTCATCACAAGTGCTAACATTAATTTTAATACTTTTTTCATATTCTTTTCCCCTTTTCTACCCAATAAAAAACGTCCCTTAGCGATTGCTAAGAGACGAAAGATTCCGCGGTACCACTCTTGTTGATATGATAAACATATCCACCTCACCGTTAAAGCTGGTTAGCTTGTTATCCTATGTATTCAGATAACCCCCTCCAAAGTGCGCTTCATTTTATTTTCAATATCTAATTTCCACCAACATAGACTCTCTAACATATCCAATAAAACTACTCTCTTTTTCATTGAGTTTATTTATATACCTGTATTATAGATAATATTTAAGCTTTGTCAACATTCCTCAATTATTTTTTTGATAAAATTCCTCAATTATTTCTTTGATAAAACTTTATCATTGAAAGAACGTACTGCCTTCATTGCTTTTTCTAAAGGAGCATTCATTCCTTGTAATTGTTCTAAAACATCATCGAGTTGTTGATTTGCTTCTTGAATACTGTCTCTTGTATCTTGAACTGTTTGTTTAGTTTTCTTTTTGGCATCACCACTATGAAGTAAAAAGAAAATACCTAAAGACATACATACAAAAATACCAATAATGATTAAAAAATCTTTAATTAGTTCCATAATCTCACCCATCTTTAGTATAGCCTATTTTGTTTAATCAATCCAGCCAAAATGACGACAAGCATATTCAATACCGTCATCATCATTTCTTTTGGTTATAAAATTTGCGACTGCTTTGACTTCATCGATTGCATTACCCATAGCAATACCTAAAGGAGCTTGGTCAATCATAGAAATATCATTTAAGCCATCCCCAAAGACCACAATATCCTTTTCATTTCCCTTTAATAAATGAACCATTTCTAAAATACCTTTATATTTATCTGCTGGTTCGATGATGATTTGTCCTTTAAAATAACGCATATATTCCAAAGTTCCTAAATCCAATAATTTTTCTTCTTGTTCACCACATTCAATAAATACTTTATAAATTTCCTTTACTTGATGAAAGTCTATACTTTCATCAACAGCTAATTTTACCGGAAGTTTTTGATCTTTTTGATCACTTTGATTCGTATACAAAACAGCTTCATTTCCTAAAGCAACTGCAAATGGTAAATGATGTTCAATACATTGATCAATGACACGATTGGCTTGAACAAAATCTATCGGTTTAATATATTGAAGTTCATTATGTAAAGTAATACCATTTCCTCCATCTGTTACTAAACAATCAATATGGGCTTCTTTAGCAGCATCCATCGCCATATATTGTGCTCTTCCTGTCGCAATAGCAACAAAATGCCCATTTTCTTTTAACTTATCTAACGTACGATATGTGCTTTCTAAAATCTTTCCTCCTGGATTATCATCTAAAAGTGTTCCATCAATATCAAAAAAAATATATTTTCTTTCCATGTTACTTTTCTCCTTTAAATTGCATATTATATAATCTTGCATAATTTCCATTTAATTTCATCAACTCTTCATGGTTTCCTTGTTCTTCGATGCCATTTTCCGTTAAAACACAAATATGTTTGGCATTTTTAATCGTTGATAAACGATGCGCAATAACAAAAGTTGTACGATCTTGAGATAGTTTTTCTAAAGATTCTTGTACAATACTTTCACTTTCATTATCTAATGCACTTGTTGCTTCATCAAAAATAAGAATTGGTGGATTCTTTAAGAAAACACGTGCAATCGAGATACGTTGTTTTTGTCCACCTGAAAGTTTGACCCCACGTTGTCCACAATCCGTATCGTAACCTTCTTCTAATTCCATAATAAAATCATGAGCATTGGCTTTTTTAGCGGCTGCAATG
>OGZP01000325.1_pt1 | contig 41749 bp, 24 predicted proteins | sample 1576811 | NCBI WGS metagenome assembly OGZP01 (sample SAMEA3541553, study PRJEB24748) | human gut metagenome | biome: human gut; feature: human-associated habitat; material: faeces | place: China | collected 2012
AATTATATCATGGGCTTTACTAAGCCTATTGAACAAATATTTATTTAGTAACTTATTAACCAAAATATATGTATTTATGTATCTAAAAGATATTATACGAGGAGTGAAAGATATGATAAAGATCGATCTGATCACCGGATTTTTAGGTGCCGGGAAGACAACTTTTATAAAAAAGTATGCTTCTTATCTGATGAAACAGGGAAAGAAGATCGGAATACTGGAAAATGATTTTGGCGCCATCAATGTGGATATGCTCCTTTTACAGGATTTAGAAGGGGATAACTGCACATTGGAAATGATCGCCGGAGGCTGTGACGCAGACTGCCACAGACGCAGATTTAAAACCAAGCTGATCGCAATGGCTATGGAAGGCTATGACCGGGTGATCGTAGAGCCGTCTGGCATTTATGATGTGGATGAATTTTTTGACACCCTTTATGAAGAGCCGTTAGACCGCTTTTATGAGCCGGGAAATGTGATCGCACTGGTGGATGCAGGCCTGGAAGAGGATCTTTCAAAAGAGGCAAAATATCTGCTGGCATCAGAAGTAGCAGATGCAGGCTGCGTGCTTTTCAGTAAATGCGATGAAGTGTCTCAAGAACAGTTGAAAGCCACCCTTTCTTATCTGAACCAGGCAATGGAACAGGTACATTGTAAACGAAGGTTTACCCTGGATCAGATCCTGTGCAAAAACTGGGAAGATCTGGAAGAGGCTGATTATAAGCGTCTGCTCAACTGTGAATATCGCATGGAAGATTATGAAAAAATGCATTTAGAACAGGGGAAAGTGTTTGATTCTCTGTACTATCTGAATTTTTCCATGGATCCGGATCAGCTAAAAACAGCAGTAGAAAATATGTTTAGGGATCCTTCCTGCGGAAAGATCTTTCGCATCAAAGGCTATATAAAAAAGGGAGAAAACGGCTGGTTGGAGTTAAATGCCACCAGCAGGGAATTTTCTCTGAAACCGGCGCCAAAAGGCCAGGAAGTGCTGATCGTTATTGGCGAAAACCTTTCAAAAGAGGCAGCAGCTCTTTATTTAGGCCGTAAACCGGATGTTTAAGCCAGGTTTTAAACAAAAAACAGTTTACAAAAGATAAGGGACAGGTTATAATATTTCCCGTTGGACAAGGACAGATATGGCAGAGTTGCAGATGCTCTGTGCATAAATAAAATGTTCTCACAAAATCAGGCACAGAAAGATTTTGAGAGGACATTAAGAAAAAGCTGATGGCTTCTGTGAGACAGATGGATTGCAGATGACATCAGCTTTTTTACGGTGACTTTCATCTGATCATGAAAGGAAATTATTATGGAACCATATTACTATACAAAGATGAGCAAGCCCCAACAGGCTGTCTACTATGCCATTTACCAGGGGCTCATGGCACTTTCCGACAGCTTCCAGGTGCCGAAATTAGAAGGACGGGAACTAAGCGACGTATTTTTCCAGCTGCGTTTGGACCATCCGGAGATCTTCTGGGCAGAGGGATTTCATTACCGGTATTATCAGGACTCGGCCAATATCACTTTTTTGCCGGAGTATATTTTTGAAAAAGGAAAGATCAAAGAACACCAGAAAGCATTAAAAGCCAGAGTGGAAAAGCTGGTCCGCCCTGCTATGAAGCTTTCGGAATGGGAAAAAGAAAAGTATGTACATGATTTTATCTGTGAAAATGTACATTATGATAAGTTAAAGAAATCTTATTCTCATGAGATCATCGGTCCTTTAGGACAGGGTGTAGGGGTATGTGAAGGGATCGCCAAATCTGTAAAAGTGCTTTGTGACGCCTTAGGTATCTGGTGTATGATCGCTATCTGCGGAAATAATCCTGAAAAAGGGATCAAATACCGTCATACCTGGAATATTGTAAAAATTGGCGGCACGTATTATCACCTGGATGCTACCTTTGACAATACGTTAGGTAAGCACAGCTTTGGTGCAAAGGAGATCCGCTACGATTACTTTAATCTGGATGATAAAAATATTTTCCGGGACCATGAGCCGCTGATCGCGTCGGCGCCGGCCTGTACGGACGGGGATCATTTTTATTACAAAGAGAAGAAAATGTCCTTTACAAAGACAGAAGATGTGTATAAACGTTCCCTCCAGGCAGCAAAAAAGGGAAAAATGCTTACCTTTCACTGGAGAGGCGGCTATCTTACAAGGGCAGTCCTGGACGAATTGCTGGATCTGATCAAAAAAGCAGGAGCAGAAAAGGGAAAAGTAGCCCGTATTGCTTTAAACTGGCCTCAGGCAGTGCTGCGTCTGGAGTATGTGGAAGATGGCCAGGAAAATGTTACTATGGAAGAGGCAAATGAAGGAGAGCAGGAGTGAGATTAGACTGTTCGGGAATGGAATTTGAAAAGCTGGCAGATCTGTTGGAACAGGGGCAGTTTGAACTTTTGAATCTGCCGGTTGGTGATGAGAGGAAAAAGCCATCGGATATCCGTCTGGTGTATATGATGAATGACACAGCGGAAAGCTTTCTGGTATTCCATGAGGCAGTGCTTACAGGAAATTACCTGCCGGATTACGAGGGAGAACTAAGCGCTTCCCTGGATAAAGAAGAAACAGATAACACGGACGCGGAAGGTGAAGAAAAGGGGCGGTATATCCTGGCGGTCCATCAGGGAGATACAGTCTGCACCCTGTTTTTTAAAGATATCAGCCTGGAATGTGAGCTGTATGATTATGGTGAGATCGGTCATTTCTGGGTGAAGGGATATGAGTATCTGCGCCAGTTAGAATATAAGATCGCTATTTTAGGGGATAAATGGGAATATCTGGGAGAAGATTGCTGCAGTGAAGAAGAGAAAAAACTGGCATCTTTAAGAGAATTTCCGCCTTTAAGTTATCTGTTTTATCCGGCAGCTTCACTGGCCTATGTAAGAGAAAAAGAAGAACCGTGGAAATGTTCGCCGCTGGCAGCAAAACTGGTGGAAGAGGCTGCAAAACAGGAGAAAGATACCTGGTTTGCAAAAATGGTATCCCTGTATAAAAGATACCCCGTCAGGGTACTTGCCAGATACATTGCCTGGATGTTTCACAGAGAAGCCCATAAGAGAGTAACCGATCATCTGATCCGGCAGATGGATCAGGCAGCGGTCATTTATCCAAGACGTTATTTTGGAGAAGAGAACGAAAAAAAGCATAAAATTCTGTTTGAAAAAGCCAACAAACGTAAAAGAGATCTTGAAAAACAGGGGATACAGGCGGAAATCTTTAGAGAAGAACCTTTTGCAAAAGGCGACGATGGACCCTTTAAAGTGTATGTAATGCAGTTTACAGTTAAGAAGGGAAATCACATATCTGCAGTTGAAGAAATCCGATAATTGCAAATGATCATAACCACATACTGCTATGCATCAGCCCCGTGCGGCTGTTGGCAGGTTTTGCAGACAATATCTATTATATAAAAACAGCAGAGGAATTTACCCCTCTGCTGTTTTCGTTTCTAATAATTTCGTTAATTTTTCCAGTAAAACTTTCGCTTCCTCGCCCTGTTCCCGGATATAAGAAGCTTCCGGTACTTCAATATCATGGATCAGGGAATTTCGCATTTTTCGTAAAAAGGCGATCTGGTTAATACATTCTTTATCAAGCACTCCCAGTCGTTTTAAAGCGTTGATATTAAATACGCTTACGGAACGGGAACTGCGCTTGGTCACACGGTTTAAGAGATTTTCAAGAGGCACCCATTGGCCAAAGAAGTAGTTGATGGCTTCCTGATGTTCCACCGTTAAATTGGAGTCATCGGAGCGCAGCTTCTGGTATGCCTGGTATCTCTTTTCATTTCCGCTGATGATCTGGTCAATGATCTGCTGGGAAATGGTACGTTTGTCTTTTTCAAATTTTACAGACTTTACGATAGGTCCGATATCTTTTGCCCGTAATATCTTTAAGCTGCTTAAAAAGCGGAACAGCAGCTCAATATTTCCCATACGAAGCTTGATATCTTCCGGAAGGAAATTATTGCTTAAATAATTATATAAATAAGAGGCAAGCTCAAACTGATTGGCAAAAGTAGCTTTACTGTTCTGAATCCTTTCATTTCCAGCAGCCTGAAGCCGTTCCAGGGCGATTTCACCGGTAAGCACCAGACCATTTAATTCATCTAAGATAGCCAGTTCTTCCTCAGAAAGTGTTCCCTGCATAGGCTTATACACCAGGTCATGTTCCACCTCAGACCAGGCATGCATCAGGACAGAAGCTACCTGGATCTCGATCCTGGCAGCGCAGTAGCGTTTTTCGGAAGGCTGTACTATTTCCTCTTTCATATGCACCCGGTAATGATTGGCCCAGTAGCCGGAAAAACGTTTGTTATAGGTAGGCGGTTTGGACTGTTCCGGGAACTGTTTGCGCTCGATCACCTGAAAAAGATCGCTGATCAGGGAGTCTACTTTTATGCGGTCACCTGGGAAATACAGGGACACACGGATGCCGCAAAGGTCAGCAATATCCTCGTAGATCTCTTTCATGTTCTTATAGGGAACCGTGCGCTTGACATTTCTGCGCAGTATCTTACTTTTTAAACGGCCGGGGTTTTTGATCCTGTAAGTGACCATAGCCCGGATACCGGCTGACTGTAAGGCATCTTCCAGTTGAGAAGAGGAAATACGTCCCAGATTTTCATAAAAAGTAAGTTTCTTTTTATAGTTTTCAATAAACTGGTTGATCAGATCCATAAATCCTCCTTTGCAGTCGGATATCTGTAAAAATACAGATATAGTAATTTTCAGAATTTTCTGTCACTATTATAGCACAGGAGCAATCGCTCTGCAAGAAAGAGAGCAGTATCCGGGGGGAAAATGATCATGGTCCAGCCAAAATATCTTAATGAGAAAAATTATGGGAACAGCCTACTTGACAATATACCCTGGTGGGGTATATAATGCGTATATTCCCAGGGGAATGGTGGGAAAATAAAGGAGAAAGACAGGAACGTTTATGGAAGAAGAAAAATGCTGCTGTTGCCACCATAAAACAAAAGAGCGTTCAGAAAAGGAATACAAAGACCTGATCCACCGCTTAAACCGCATTGAAGGCCAGATACGGGGAATTAAAGGGATGGTGGAAAAGGACGCTTATTGTCCGGACATATTAATACAGGTGGCTGCAGCCAATGCAGCGTTAAACAGTTTTAATAAGGTCCTTCTTGCAAATCATATCAGGACCTGTGTAGCAGAAGATATAAGAGCGGGAAAAGATGAGGTGATCGATGAACTGGTGACCACCTTGCAGAAACTTATGAAATAAGTGGAGAGGAAAATGAAGGTTCCGCCTGCGTCAGCAGGCAGTGGAGCACGACCGTGTGTGGAACCTAAACAGGTATGAACAGGTATAAGAAAGGAGCCAGTAATACAATGAAGCAGTATACAGTAACGGGAATGAGCTGTGCAGCCTGCAGCACCCGTGTAGAAAAGGCGGTTTCCAAGGTGCCGGGAGTAACTTCCTGCTCTGTCAGCCTTTTAACCAACTCCATGGGCGTGGAAGGAAGTGCCACAGACCAGGAGATCATAAAAGCAGTAGCAGATGCAGGCTATGGCGCGTCTGCAAAAGATGCCGAAGGAGAAAAAAACGGTGGAGCAAACAGCGCTGCAGCTTCTGAAGAGGCCCTTGCAGACCATGAAACTCCTATTTTAAAGAAACGTTTATTATATTCCGTAGGTTTTTTACTTGTCCTTATGTATTTCTCCATGGGACATATGATGTGGAACTGGCCGCTGCCGGCATTTATGGACGGCAACCATGTGATGATGGGTCTGGTACAGCTGTATCTGACAGTGATCATTATGGTCATCAACCAGAAGTTCTTTATTAACGGTTTTAAGAGCCTGTTCCATGGTGCTCCAAACATGGACACCTTAGTAGCCTTAGGTTCCTTTGCCTCCTTCGGCTACAGCTCCTATGCACTGTTTGCCATGACTTATGCTGAACATCAGGGAGATGCAGAGGCAGTGATGGGCTACATGCATGAATTCTACTTTGAGTCCGCTGCCATGATCCTGACACTGATCACAGTCGGAAAAATGTTAGAGGCCCGTTCCAAAGGAAAGACTACAGATGCCTTAAAGAGCCTGATGAAGCTGTCACCAAAGACTGTCGTAGTGGAAAAAGAGGGAAAAGAAACAGAAGTACCTGTTGAACAGGTACGCATCGGTGATGTATTTGTTGTCCGCCCTGGTGAAAATATACCGGTAGATGGTGTCGTATTAGAAGGAAACAGCGCTGTAAACGAAGCTGCTCTTACAGGTGAAAGTATTCCTGTAGACAAGCAGGCAGGAGACCGTGTTTCCGCAGCCACCATTAACCAGTCCGGTTTTATCCGCTGTGAAGCTACCCGCGTAGGAGAAGATACTACACTCTCCCAGATCATCCGTATGGTCAGTGACGCGGCAGCTACCAAGGCACCCATCGCAAAAGTGGCAGATAAAGTTTCCGGTATTTTCGTTCCTGCTGTTATTTCCATTGCAGTGCTGACGGTTATTGTATGGCTGATCGCAGGTGAAAGCGTTGGTTTTGCCCTTGCAAGAGGTATTTCTGTTCTGGTTATCAGCTGCCCTTGTGCTTTGGGACTTGCAACACCGGTTGCAATCATGGTAGGAAATGGTATGGGTGCAAAGAACGGTATCCTCTTTAAGACTGCCGTTTCCCTGGAAGAAACAGGAAAAGTTGAGATCGTTGCATTAGATAAAACAGGAACCATTACAAGTGGTGAGCCAAAAGTAACAGATGTACTGGCGGCAGATGGAACTTCAGAAGAAGAGCTGTTAAAATTAGCATATTCACTGGAAAGCAGGAGCGAGCATCCGTTAGCAAAGGCGATCGTAGCCTATGGGGCAGAAAAACAGGCAGAACAGATCCCGGTTAGTGAATTTAAGGCACTTCCGGGAAATGGCCTGGAAGGAAAAGTGGGAGATGCGGATGTAAAAGGCGGCAGCCTGAAATTTGCACAGAGCCAGACGGAGATATCCGAAAAGATAAAAAGCCAGGCAGAAAAACTGGCAGAAGAGGGAAAAACACCTCTTATGTTCTTAAAAAATGGTATACTTGCAGGTATGATCGCAGTTGCCGATGTGATCAGAGAAGACAGCCCACAGGCAGTAAAAGAGCTGCAGAATATGGGTATTGAAGTAGTTATGCTGACCGGTGATAATGAACGCACAGCCAAGGCCATTGGCCGCCAGGCCGGCGTAGACCGTGTCATCGCAGGCGTTCTTCCGGATGGTAAGGAAGAAGTGATCCGCAGGTTAAAAGAACAGGGAAAAGTTGCCATGGTTGGTGACGGTATCAATGATGCCCCTGCTCTCACAAGAGCGGATATGGGTATTGCCATTGGAGCCGGTGCAGACGTTGCCATTGACGCAGCAGATGTCGTTCTGGTAAAGAGCCGCTTAAGTGATGTGCCCGCAGCCATCCGTTTAAGCCGCGGAACCCTTAGAAACATCCATGAAAACCTGTTCTGGGCCTTCTTCTACAATGTGATCGGTATCCCCCTTGCAGCAGGTATCTGGATCCCCATCTTTGGATGGAAGTTAAACCCGATGTTTGGTGCAGCAGCCATGAGCTTATCCAGCTTCTGCGTTGTGACCAATGCATTAAGGCTGAATTTATTAAATATCAAAGACAGCCGCAAAGATAAGAAGATCCGCCGTAAAGCAGCCGCTCCTGCAGGAGCAGTAGTTGCTGCGGCAGAAATAAATACAGAAACAAAAAAGGAGAACAAAACAATGACAAAGACTATGAAAATTGAGGGAATGATGTGCGGACACTGCGAGGCAGCTGTTAAGAAGGCTCTGGAAGCATTAGACGGAGTAGCGAGCGCAGAAGTAAGCCACGAAAAGGGAACTGCTGTTGTAACCTTAGAGAAGGATGTAGATAATGCAGTCCTTACAAAGGCAGTAGAAGATAAGGATTATAAGGTAGTTTCTGTTCAGTAAGCGATCATAGATGAACAAAAATGAATAAAATAGTATAAAATACAAAATAGTATAAAATGAATGAAAGAAACGCAGGAACCGGTCCGAAAAGATGGGTTTCTGCGTTTTTTGTGCCACGGCACATTCTTTTTATAAATTTAGTATATAAAAAAATCAGGGAAGAGGTGTTACGTCTGTCCGTTTGCGTGGGGATTTGTTGATCTCAAAATCTTTTTTAATGACTTCGTTGTAAACAGAGATCACATGGTAAAATGCCTCGATCTCTTCGGCGCTGCACTGTTTCTGAAGCTGGGACATAGTCTTGGCGATATCCAGGATATCATACATTTTATGTGCCTTACTGACACGGGAACCTTCTGCTGTCACATATAGATAAAGGTTTTTCGCATTTCCGTCTTTTTTGCGCTTTTCGATCAGTTCCAGTTTTTCTAATTTAGTAAGGATCTGGGAAATAGTTCCCTTTGTTTTATCCCAGTACTGGATCAGTTCACCGGAAGAGGTTCCGGGATGGTCTTCAATATAACTGAGTGTGTGGACTTCCATCATGGTAAGCGTATAGTTATCACCATACTGGTGTGCGGACATGATGTAGTCATTATAATGCATAAAGAAGGCGATGCGCTTCTGATCCAGCAGCCGGTTTACTATCCATTCCGCGAAGTGATCGAAGATAACGGAAGAATTTTTGTAAATAACCAGCTGCATTATGAAGATGGAAAATACACCATTGATTTTGAAGATTTTGAAAAGAAGATCGTAGATAACAATGTAAAAGTATTTATCCTGTGCAATCCTCACAACCCTGTTGGCAGAGTATGGACAAAAGAAGAACTGGAGAAAATGGGAGATATCTGCTTAAAGCACAATGTAGTGATCATGGATGATGAGATCCATTGTGACTTTACATATCCTGGCTTCAAATTTACAAGCTTCATGACTCTGGATGAAAAGTACCATAACAGTCTGGTACTGTATACTTCTCCAAGTAAGACTTTTAACGTAGCAGGACTTCAGCCAGCCAACATTATTATTAAAAATCCGGAACTCCGCGCAGCATACCGTAAGGCAAATGCAGCAGCAGGTTACAGCCAGGGAAGCATTATGGGACAGGTTGCAGTAAAATCTGTTTATACAAAGGGTGATGAATGGGTAAATGAACTGGTAGAGTATATTACCGGAAATATGAATTACATGCGTGATTTCGTAAAGGAAAACTTCCCGAAGGCTCATTTCGTAGATCCTGAAGGAACCTATCTTACCTGGGTTGATTTTTCAGGATATGGTTTTACAGATGAAGAATTAGAGCACATTATGGTAGAAGAAGCACATCTCTGGTTAGACAGCGGTAAGGTATTCGGACCGGCAACTGCACAGTTTGAAAGATTTAACCTTGCATGCCCGAGAGCTACCGTAGTAAAGGCAATGGAGCAGTTAAAAGCTGCACTGGACAACCACACAAAGTGGGCATAGTCAGGGGGAAGATAAGAGATGAAAACTTTCTGGAATACATATAAATCGTCTATTTTACTGCTGGCAGCTATGGTAGCAGGCGGTGTGATTGGATTTTTCTGGGGACCTGGAGCAAGTGTGCTCCAGCCCATTGCCGATACATTTTTAAATCTGCTGTATTGCTGTGTTGTACCGCTGATCTTCTGTTCTTTAACAGCGGCGATCGCAAAAATGCAGGATCTTGCAAAACTCAGAAAGATCTTAATGATCTTCCTGATCGGTGTTATTGTCTCCGGTGTTATTGCATGCCTGTTTATGGTAGCTCCTTGTCTGGTCATTGATCCGGCGGAAGGTTCTACTGTTTCTTTAACACAGGATGTAGCAGATGCCAGTGGAAGCATGAATGTACTGGGAATGTTTACAGTCGGTGATTTCCCGCTTCTGTTCTCTAAATCTAACCTGATGGCACTGATCGTATTTACTGTTATTTTCTCTATTGCGATCATCCAGACCGGTGAAAAGGGCAAGCCGATCGTAGAAGCTATGGATCGCCTTACAGCAGCTATCGTAAACGTGATCAATATCGTTATGAAACTGGCCACTTTAGGACTTGGCTGTTATTTTGCGATCCTGATCGGTTCTAACGGCAGTGATGTGATCGGACCGTTGTCAAAAGCAATTGTCATGTACCTGTTTGTGATCGTTGCCTATTATGTTGTTTCACAGACAGTATTTGCTTATATCGGTGGCGGCATGGAAGGTGTACGCATATGGTGGGCAACCTGCGTGCCATCTACCTTAACTGCTCTTGGTACCTGCTCTTCAGCAGCAACTCTGCCAGTTAATTTACAGCAGGCAAAGAAAATTGATATTCCCGATGAGATTGCAGATCTTGTTATTCCTTTAGGTGCAAATCTTCACAAAGATGGCGCATGTGTGATCCAGATCATTAAGGTAGCGTTTTTATGCTCAGTATTCCATATGGAATATGCAACCCCACGAAACATTTTAATGTCTATCCTGGTAGCTGTTATTGCATCTGTTGTTATGGGAGGAATCCCTGCAGGCGGTTATGTAGCTGAGATCTTTATCATATCTGCATTCGGCTTCCCTACAGTAGCTATCCCGATCATGGTTCTCATCGGAACCATTACCGATGCACCTGCAACTGTAGTCAATGTAACAGGTGATACTGGACTTGCCATGGTCATTACAAGATTTGTAGAAGGAAAAGACTGGATCCACAGAAAAAAACTGGCACAAAAAGCAGCATAAAATAATAATATAACTGCGCATCCCTCATGGTCGGACCGGATCTGACATATGGGGGTATTGTGCGTTTCTTTACAAGCGTTTATAATGGTTTAATGGGAATACAAAAATGCTTTGCAGAAGATGCAGGCACGAAAAGGAGAATTTCTTATGGAAAACAAGAAACTGGGGGCGTTGGCCTTTCTGCCGCTGATCGTATTTTTAGGAACTTACATTGGTTGTGGTATTGTGTTTTCGGTTATGGGAGCGGAAAGTCCTTTTGGCTATTTCCCACGCCATGTAGCGTTGCTTGTGGGAATTGCGTCTGCCCTTATTCTGGCACCGGGGGTGAAGATTTCAGAGAAGGTAGATGTCCTTACAGAAAATATGGGCCGCAGCGGTGTTATGATGATCGTTCTGATCTATCTTATGGCCAGCGGATTTCAGGGCGCAGCAGCAGCTATTGGCGGCAAGACTTCTGTAATTAACCTGTGTTTACACTATATTCCGGTCAAGCTTCTGGTTCCTGGCGTATTTATGATGTGCTGCTTTATCTCTACAGCCATCGGAACATCCATGGGTACCATGGCAGCTATGGCTCCGGTTGCTTTGGGCGTAGCGGAAGGCGCAGGCTTAAATGCGGCTATCGTCTGTGCGGCAGTGATCGGCGGTTCTTATTTTGGTGATAACCTGTCCATGATCTCTGATACCACCATTGCAGCAGCAGAAGGCTGCGGATCTGAGATGCGTGATAAGTTCCGCATGAACTTCTTCATTGCCTTTCCGGCAGCTGTTCTTTCTCTGATCTTTTATGGATTTATAGGGGGAGCAGGCAGCGGAAGCATTGAAGTAGGTGCTTTTGACCTGTTCCAGATCGCTCCTTATATTGTCGTTTTAGTAACTGCGTTAATGGGTATCAATGTAGCTGTGGTACTGTTCATTGGTATTTTAATGACCTTTATTGTAGGACTCTTACAGGGAAATGTAGGCTTCTTTGATATCGCCATGGCAGTAGGTGATGGAATGGCTGATATGTTCAGCATCAGTATTGTTGCTATCCTGGTATCCGGTGTGATCGGTCTGGTACGGTATTACGGCGGTATTGAATGGATGATCGATACGATCACCAAAAAGATCAAAAACAGAAAACAGGCAGAATATGGTATCGGTATCCTTTCCGGTATTTTATCCGGTGCTATGGTCAATAATACGATTGCTATCATCGTTACCTGTCCTATTGCAAAAGAGATCGGCAGCAAGTACAAGATCGCGCCAAAGCGTCTGGCAAGCCTGGTAGATATTTTTGCCTGTGCATTCTTAGCTGTTATGCCTCATGACGGCGGTATGCTGATGACATCTGAAATGGCGAACATATCCCCGTTTGCTATCCTGCCATACTCTGTTTACCCATTATTCCTGATTATTGCAACCTGCATCACGATCCAGGCAGGACTTTTAAGGACAGCGGAAGAAAAACAGAAAAAATAGGCAGAAAAAGCAATAATAAAATAGGATTTTTCGGTAAAATAGACAAAGACCGAAAGAAAGTGCATTGACTTATAGGGGTAATGATGATATTATAGCCCTATCGTTATTTTCTTGATAATATTGGTTGCTCTAAGGCAACACGCAAAACCAATTTTGAACGATATTATGTGAAACAGATATTTGTTCAAAATTGGTTTTTGTTTTAAGGGGGAATTATTATGTTTCAGGGAATTAAAAAATTATTCGGTGGAAAAAAAGAGGAAGGCCAAATCCTTGCACCTGTAGCCGGTCAGGCAGTGCCTTTAAGCGAGGTGCCGGATCCTGCATTTGCCCAGGAGATACTGGGAAAAGGCGTAGCCATCCTGCCTTCGGAAAATGAATTTAAAGCGCCTGCATCCGGAGAGGTAACTGTATTATTTGAAACCGGACATGCGGTCAGTATCCGTACAGAGAGCGGTGCAGATGTGATCGTTCACATTGGCTTAGACACTGTGAATTTAAAGGGGCAGTTCTTTATCACCCATGTAAAACAGGGTGACACAGTAAAGGCAGGGGATCTGCTGATCACAGCAGATATAGAGCAGATCAAAGCAGCGGGTTATGAGGTAATAACACCGGTGATCGTCTGCAATGTTTCTGATTTCCCGGATATGGTATGCCATACGGGAAAAGCCGTAAAAGCCATGGACGAGATCATTACTCTGTAATGAACATCAACATGGATATAAAGGGGATTTGAAACCAGGAGAAGGGTTCAAATAAATAAGCCGGGATAAAAAAACGGCAACAAAAGAAAGGGGTTTTTAGTTATGATGAAGTTCTTTCAGAAACTTGGTAAGTCACTGATGCTTCCAGTGGCGTGTCTGCCAGTATGTGGTATCCTTATGGGTATCGGATACATCCTGGCACCGGCAGCTATGGCAGGTGAGGTTCAGGGATTTACTGCGGGGGGCTTAGCTTACTCAATCGGACTGTTCCTGATCAAAGCAGGGGGTGCGTTGATCGATAACATGTCCTGGCTGTTTGCAGTAGGTGTAGCCGTAGGTATGGCAGATGACTCAGATGGTACAGCAGGTCTGGCAGGTCTTGTTTCCATGTACATGATCACCACACTGTTAAGTCCCGGTGCTGTTGCCGGTATTACCGGACATGAGGCAGCACCTGCATTTGGAAAGATCGTCAACCAGTTCGTTGGTATTCTTTCCGGTCTCATCGGTTCTGCATGTTACAACAAATATAAGACTGTAAAACTGCCGGATGCACTGGCATTCTTCAGCGGCAAGAGAGCAGTTGCGATCTTTACAGCTATTTATTCCATAGTTGCAGCTTTAGTCCTGTTTGTTGTATGGCCTCTGGTTTACGGTGGTCTGGTAGCATTAGGCGAAGCATTTATCGGAATGGGTGCTGTTGGAGCAGGTATCTATGCATTCTTTAACCGGCTTCTGATCCCATTTGGCCTGCACCATGCGTTAAACTCTGTATTCTGGTTTGACGTAGCAGGTATCAGTGACCTGAGCAATTTCTGGGGCAATACCGGTGTTTACGGACAGACTGGTATGTACATGACCGGATTCTTCCCATTTATGATGTTCGGTCTTCCGGCAGCCTGCATTGCTATGTATCAGACTGCAAAACCTGGTAAGAAGAAAATTGTTTACGGACTTTTAGCTTCCGCAGCGTTCTGTTCTTTCTTTACAGGTGTTACAGAACCAATCGAGTTTTCCTTTATGTTCCTTGCTCCGGGACTGTATGTAGTACATGCTCTGTTAGCAGGTATTACAGCAGGTATCACCGTTGCCCTGCCGATCCGTGCAGGCTTCTCCTTCTCCGGCGGTGCTGTTGATATGGTACTCAGTTCCTTTACACCACTTGCAGAAAATCCATGGCTGCTGATCCCGGTAGGTCTGGCAGTTGGCGTTCTTTACTATGTTGTATTCCGTTTCGCAATTGCCAAGTTTAACTTAAAGACTCCGGGACGTGAAGATGATGATGCAGAAGAGTTAAAGGCAACTTTAGCAAACAATGATTATACTTCTGTTGCAAAGACAGTCCTGGAAGGCGTTGGCGGTCCTGAAAATGTGGCTTCCATTGACAACTGTATTACAAGACTTCGTCTGGAAGTAAAAGACTATACAAAGGTCAACGAAAAAGTGATCAAATCTGCCGGTGTTGCAGGTGTGATGCGTCCAAGCAAGACCTCTGTACAGGTTATCATCGGAACACAGGTACAGTTTGTAGCAGATGAATTTAAGAAGCTGTGCAAATAAAGAGTATCTGAAAAATTTATCTGGAAAATTAAGTTAGATCATATGGAAAAGATCGCAGCAAAGCGGCATTTAAAACGTCATTTTGCTGCGATCTTGTTTTATTTTCAGGTCATTGTTTTAAAAATTGTTTCTCAAGCATCCCTACTGCCTGATACAACACACAGGACAACAGGCAGAGCATGATCAGGGCGCTCATCAGTTTTGTCATCTCAAAGGTCTGGGAAGCATAGGTGATGAGGTAGCCAAGTCCTGCTTTGGCGCTTAAAAATTCCCCGATGATCACACCGACCAGACAGAGACCGATATTTACTTTCATAGTGCTCATTAACAGAGGAAGGCTTCCAGGAAGAAGAACCTTGGTAAGTACCTCTTTTTTTGCGCCGCCTAAGGCATAGATCAAACGTATTTTGTCTGGATCCATCTGGTTAAAGCCTGTATACAGAGTCATAACAGAGCCAAAAACAGCAATGGACACAGCGGCTACGATAACTGTGCGCATACGGTTTCCAAGCCATACTAAAAGAAGAGGGGCGAGAGCCGATTTTGGAAGACTGTTTAAAAGTACCAGAAACGGTTCAAAAATCTGGGCTGCAAAAGGACTGGACCAGAGAAAAAGGGCAGTTAAAAGGCTGATAAGGGTACATAAAAGAAAGCTTAAAAGGGTTTCTGTTAAGGTTACCCCTGTATGGAGAAAAAGGCTCTTATCAAGAAGCATGTTCCACAGACAGAAAAGGATCTGGGAAGGGGAACTGAAGATAAAGCGGTTGATCAGGCCAAGAGAGGCAGTCAGCTCCCAGAGGGATAAAAACAGGATCAGAATCATTATACGGCAGATCCGGATCTGGCGGGTCTGCAAAAGGAGGCGGGCTTCATATTCCTGCTGTCTGGTCATCTTTTATCAGCTCCTTCCATAAAGTATTAAAGTAATGGGAAAATTCCGGACAGTTGCGCCTTTTTAGGGGGCTGTTACAGTCATCAGGAAAAGAAAGGTAAAGGACTGTGCGGATACGGCCGGGTCTGGGAGTGAGGACGATAATACGGTCAGCAAAACTGATAGCTTCTGACAGGTCGTGGGTCACTAAAATAGCAGTCTTTCCATTTTTCCTTAAAATAGAGCTGATATCATCACATACCATAAGCCTTGTCTGATGATCAAGGGCAGAAAATGGCTCATCTAATAAAAGCAGATCCGGTTTCAGTGCCAGTGTACGTATGAGAGCGGCTCTCTGACGCATACCTCCGGAAAGGGCAGAGGGCTTTGCGTGTTCAAAACCGGCAAGTCCATAGTCAGAGAGCAGGTCAGAAAGTTCCTGTTTTGTTTCAGTATTCAATTTTTTCTGGATCTCAAGTCCAAGGGAAACATTGGAAAAAATATCCCGCCATTCAAAAAGGTGGTCCTTCTGGAACATATAGCCGATCCCGGTGGCATTTTTGGGATTTTTTTCCAAAAGTTCCCCATCCAGAAAAATGGCGCCTGCTTCCGGCATGTTCAGTCCGCATAAGAGAGATAAAAGAGTGGATTTTCCGCAGCCGGAAGGACCTACAATGGCTATAAATTCTCCGGTATCTACGTTAAAAGAAATATCAGAAAGGGCCAGCGTTTCCCTGTTTTTACTATGGTAGGAAAAGCTGACCCTGGAAACCTGCAATTTGGGTTTCATAGAAAGGCTCCGAAAAGAAACGTTCTTGCTTTAATATACGTTACTGTTCTGGTTCTGGTGCAGGTGTTTCATTTTGTGTATGTCCGTAATTCCATGTAACAGGAGTAGGACGGGAAGGATCAAAGATCTGGGAAGCGTCAAACAGATCGCTTAAACGCTTTTTAGCAGGATCTTCCTGGATCATATCTTCGTACAGGCGGTAACCATCCAGGTTTCTTCTGGCCATTCGCAGATAATCAGGTCCCTTCTGGATCCATGCAGGCTTGCTGGCATCTACATTACAGAAGTAGCGGAAACCTTTGGAAGCAAGGTACTGGTAACGATAGTTTTCCTCTGTATACGGGTGCCAGTCAGCAACATCGTTTCCATTAGGATAAATGTAAATATCGGTCGGTCCGATCAGGGACTCCACCTCATTTTCCCATTTATCCGTATCTGTGTAGAAACGTTCATCACTGATCTTGTATGGATTTTCCGGATCGTCAGAAACGCCCATCCACAGGTGTCCCCAGCTGTGACTTGCCAGTTCCCAGCCGTCATCCCGTAAGCACTGTGCTACCCTGGCAGCCTGCTCTTTCTCGCTTTCATAATCCGGGGTTTCGCTGTAGGAAGAAGCAGTGCGGTATCCTAAGATCCCTTCATAACCGGTAAGTGCGATAATAGCCTTGGCTCCTTTGTAGGAGAAATCCGGGTGCTCATCAATAAAGTCGTTTAAAAGAGGGATCAGGTCATAAGAACCTGTGGAAATGCTGCCGTCATCCATTTTCATTTCGCAGGTAGGCCGTCCGTCCTCGCCGACTACGATCTTGCTTGCAAATCCGTCTCCATCCATATATGGATAGTAGCATACGTCATCCTGGGACATAACAATGGGCTTTTTGCCTTCCGGCAGCATGATCGTTCCCCAGGTGAAAGCAGGATTTCCGTTTTCATCTGTTGTTTCGTAGGCAATATCGTGGATGCGCACTAAAACGTAGCCGTCATTGTAAAGGGCATCTAATATTTTTAAGAACTCATCCTTGGTAGTCATAACGGAATTATATCCTTCCATACGGGAGTCACCGTCAAATGCTTTGGAAGTGTCCATGATCAGAGAGTGGAAAAATACATGGGTCACATTTTTTACATCTGCAGCTACCAGAGAGTCCTTTTGGGACTGGAAGGAAGCAAGGGCTTCGCTGATCCGTGGATCGGACTGAATGGAAGGATCCTGGGACAGAAGTTCCATTGCTTTGTCGTAGTCATAACCTTTTGCCAGACGGTCTGCCTGATCGATCAATTGCCCAATGGGATCGTCGGGATCAGCTTCTGCTGATGCAGACGGGGTCCCGTTGCTTTTCGTAGCTTCAGAAGCAGTGGCAAAAACCGGACGGTCTCCAGGCTGCTTTTTTAAAACAAAGCGTGAAAAGGCAAAAATACCGCCCCCGAGAACAAGGGCGATCACAAAAAGAACTATAAAAGTAGGAAGGTGGCGGGACAAATGGAAGAAAAATCCCCGGCGGTTCCGTCTCTTTCTAAAATTTAAATTACTCATAAAATCTCCTGGTCATATTTCTGATAATCATATTGCTTGTGGTATTGCTGAAATTCCTTTAAGTCTATACAGTATAGCATAAAATACGCCCGTTGGATATAACATATAGTCCTTTTTGTTGATTTTTTAACATCTCCGTGGTATTCTAAGAAATGAAGTAAAATTCAACAGAATGTGAGGTCTCAAAAATGGGAGAAATGGTTAAAGATCCAAATTGCGCATATTGTGTGGAAGGAGAACTGTTAGCTAAGTTTGGTTATCCTTGCTGCGAGATGAAGACAGGTAAGCTGTATGTATTCAAAGAGCAGAGCAAGAGAGGAAGAGTGATCTTAGCTCACAAGAAACATGTCAGCGAACTGATCGAACTGACTGATGAAGAGAGAAATGACTATTTTGCAGATGTTGCAAAAGTTGCCAGAGCCATCCACAAAGTATTTAACCCTGATAAGGTAAACTATGGTGCATACGGTGATACCGGACATCATTTACATTTCCACATTGTTCCAAAATACAAAGGTGGAGAAGAATGGGGCAGTACATTCGAGATGAACAGCGGCAAGACCATTCTTACAGATGCAGAATATGAGGAAATGGCTGAAGCGATCCGCCAGGCATTAAAGGAAGTCTAAAACAGAATAAAATTGAAACAGGATCCTGTTTCATAAAAATGAGAACTGCGGCCGAAACGGTGAGAGATCATCCAGGGCTTCAGTTCTCTTTTTATTTAGAAACCGTCAGGTTATACAGGTGCTTCTTTTTTCATATTTATGTTAAAGAAATAAATTGCAGAAGATCTGTAAAAGGGGAAGATATGAAAAAAAGAAGATGGATATGTATGTTTCTGCTGCTTCAGGTTCTGTGGTGCAGTATGACTGGGATGGCAGTATATGGGATGGAGCCGGATATTCCGGTATCAGCGGTTGTTTCAGGGCAGGCGCAGGCAGTTTCCATACAGGCACCTTCCGCTGTTTTAATGGAAGCATCCACAGGAAAGCTGTTGTTTGAGAAAGATGCAGACGAAAAGCGCAGTCCTGCCAGCGTGACCAAGGTAATGACACTGCTTCTGATCTTTGATGCTTTAAAAGCAGGCAAGATCCAGATGACGGACCAGGTGACCACCAGTGCATACGCAAAGTCCATGGGCGGTTCCCAGGTGTTTTTAGAAGAAGGAGAAGTACAGACCGTAGAAACACTGATCAAATGCATTGTGATCGCTTCCGGAAATGATGCTTCTGTTGCTATGGCAGAATATATTTCTGGGACAGAAGAGGCTTTTGTAGAAGAAATGAACAAACGGGCAGAGGGGCTGGGAATGACCAATACCCATTTTTCGGACTGCTGTGGCCTGACAGAAGATCCGGATCATCTGACCACAGCCAGGGACATTGCCCTTATGACCAGGGAACTGATCAACTGCTATCCTGAGATCCATAATTATTCCACCATCTGGATGGAAAATATCACTCATGTGACGAAGCAGGGAACCAAGGAATTTGGCCTTGCAAATACAAATAAGCTTCTGAAAATGGCAGCAGATTTCCAGGTAACCGGTTTAAAAACAGGTTCCACCTCCAGGGCAAAATACTGTCTTTCCGCTACTGCACAAAAAGACGGGATCCGCCTGATCGCCGTGATCATGGCAGCGCCGGATTATAAAGCACGTTTTTCTGATGCCAGAAATCTTTTAAGCTATGGTTATGCCAGATGCAGGCTTTATGAGGACAAAGAAAAAATGCCTCTTCCTGAGATGAAAGTTGCAGGAGGAGTGAAAGAAAACGTACTGCTGGAGGCAGAGGGAACCTTTACCTGGTTGAGCACAGAGGGGGAAGATCTGGGAAAGATCGAGAAAAAACTGGAACTGGCAGAGCAGATGGAAGCACCCTTAGCCAGGGGGGAACGTGCCGGCATGATCGCTTATTATATGGACGGGGAAAAGCTGGGAGAACTTCCGGTTGTGACGGCAGAAGCAGTAGAAAAGGCCGGATACATAGACCAGCTGCAGAAATTATTTGGAAAATGGGCGGGTTTTCGCAATAAGGCAGCATAAAGAAGCTGTTAAAATGCAGGAAATGACAGGGAAAACCTTTGACGGGAGCGGTTTTATACCATTATAATACCTTTCATATTATCATGATACCAGGGTCAAAATATAATCTACCCAGGCAAGAACGGTCACGTCAGAAGACAGGAACGTATGCAGGTGTGGGAAAAGTGAGTCTGGGAAACGGAAAGAGGTGGACCATGAACCAGATCTTACTGCTTACAGGGATCGTCATTGTGATCTGTATTCTGTCAGGACGGCTGATCGATAAACTGGGAGTTCCGTCATTACTTGCATTTATCCTTCTGGGAATGTGCTTTGGGGTAGATGGTATTTTTAAAATATCCTTTGATGATTATCAGTTCAGTGAACTGATCTGTTCCGTCAGTCTTATTTTCATCATGTTTTATGGTGGTTTCGGAACGAATATTAAAGAAGCGGGGCCGGTGATCCCCAGGGCTGTTCTGCTTTCAACAGCCGGTGTTTTATTTACAGCCGGGATCACAGGACTGTTTATTCATCTGGCGTTAAAACTTCCTCTTCTTGAAAGTTTTTTAGTGGCATCTGTGATCGGTTCTACAGATGCAGCTTCTGTATTTAATATCCTCAGGTCAAAAAATCTGAATCTGAAAGAAAATACAGCCTCTTTACTGGAAATGGAGTCCGGTTCCAATGACCCTGTTTCCTATATGCTGACGGTGATCCTTACAGAAGTCCTCACAGGACAGTCTGTAAATGTAGGTTCCATGCTGGTTTTCCAGATCCTGTTCGGCATTGGCTGTGGTGTGTTTTTTGGAAAAGTCACAGCGTTTATTTTAAATAAAGTGGAATTTGATATTGCCCAGGGAAAAACCATTCTGGTATTTGCAACGGCTATACTGGCATATACAATTCCTTCCATGATCGGCGGAAATGGATATTTAAGTGTATATCTTTGCGGGATCCTGTTAGGAAATTCCTACCTTCCTCACAAGCGGGATATGGTGTTGTTTTTTGATGTGCTTACAGGTGTGGCACAGATGATGATCTTTTTCCTGTTAGGACTTTTAGTAACTCCAAGCCAGCTGCCACAGGTGATCATTCCTTCTTTTGTGATCATGATCTTTCTTACCCTGGTTGGCCGTCCTGTGTCTGTAGCCGCACTTTTAGCTGGTTTTCGGGCATCTATCGGGCAGATGGGACTGGTGTCCTGGGCGGGACTTCGGGGTGTTGCTTCCATTGTTTTTGCAATCTATGTAGTGCTGCGCCAGGTCCCTTTAGGATATAACCTGTTTAACCTGGTATTTTGCATTGTACTGTTGTCCATTTCTATCCAGGGAACCCTGCTTCCATGGATCTCAGGAAAGTTGCAGATGATCGATGAAAATGCAGATGTGCGCCGTACATTTAATGACTATCAGGAAGAAGAGAGCATCAGCTTTGTAAAGTTTCATCTTTTTAGCCAGCATCCTTATGTGGGAAAATGTTTAAAAGAGATCACATTGCCGCCTAAACTGTTGGTTGTGGTGCTGATCCGGGGAAAAGAAGTGTTAGTTCCCAATGGAGATACCTGTTTGCAGGCAGGAGATCTGATGATCGCAGCGGCAGAGGAATTTGAAGACCGGAAAAATATGACGCTCCGCGAAATAACCGTGGATAAAAATCATAAATGGAAAGGAAGATCTTTAAGCCGTATCCCTATGCAGGCGGGAACTTTGATCGTTATGATACGAAGGGGAAAAGAAACTGTGATCCCTACAGGAAATACAGTGGTGTATGAAGGGGATGTGCTGGTACAGGCAAAATTTTAAAGTATTATGATCATCAAAGTGCTATGAAAAGGGCAGGTCTCATTGACTTGCTCTTTTTCTTATGTTATCCTAGTACCATCGGCGGGGAGATCTCCCTGTCAGATCTGTTTATTCTATTTATTTTTGGTCGTTTCAGACCGCAGTTTCACAAAAATTGTAAAAAAGTGAAAAAATGAAAAAGGAGGGGAAAGTTTGGATTAAAATATCAGGGGATTTTGCAACATTTCTAAAATTCAGATCATGGAAAAGATCAAACATCAAATCTAAACACATCACATCAGGACAAATCAGATCAAACACATCAAAACACATTCCAAAGGGGGAAAAACAATTGAATACGAAAATATGGAAACGAATGATGGCTGGCTTATTGGCAGGCGTCCTTATTTTTACAGGAATCCCGTTTTCTGCCTCTGCAGGTGAATCGCCTGTGCAGATGATCATCAGGGGAGATGCCTTTCAGAACAGGCAGATCAACATTTTCGGCCACAGTCACCGGTCGATCACCTGCTATTATGTAAATCCGGTGGAAGGACATGTACCGGCATTTTGCCTGCAGCCGGGAAAGAAACTTCCCAATCACACCCAGGCATCCTGGGAGAGGTACAGTGCGTCACCGGAAACCTCCGTACCGGTCATAGGAAGTTTTGACCGGTATCTGCCTATGACACTGGCTTATGAGTGGATGGTTTCAGGAAATTATTATGATAAGACCCGGTATGCCATGGTGCAGACTTATTTCTGGGGCTGTCTGGCAGGTTTTGAGCAGGACTGGGATATCCAGGAAGAGACCATGAAAAAACTGGAATGGGCTATAAGAGACGGAAGGGTTCTCTCCCTGTTTCATGAAATGAGGTCGGTAGTGGAAAAGGGCCTGGAAGAATATGAGTCGAATAGCGGAAGTAGTCTTCCTGCCTGGAATGGCCGTAAGGAAAATATGATCTTAAAAGACGGTCATTATGAGCTGACCTTAGATCTTAGTTCCTGTCCCCAGCTTAAAAACGCAAACTGGCAGTTCCCGGATAAAAACTGGAGTTTTACACAGGGACCAGGGGAAAATGAGATCACATTTCTTTATACAGGAGAAGAACCTTCCGGACGGATCAGCGCAGGAAACGTGGAAGGCTTGGATGACCGGTATTATGCCTATATCTTTTATCCGGGAGAGTCTTATCAGATGCAGATGGGCTGGCTGGATATGCAGCGTCCCCAGGCAGAAGTATGGTTTGAAACAGGAAAGGGGAGTGTCCAGGGCGGTCAGATGCAGCCTTTAGAACGGTTCCGCCACAGGGAAGTTTTTGAGGCAGATTACAAAATAGATCTGGAAAAATATTGTGCAGAAACAGGACAGCCTCTTGCAGGAGCGGATTTTCAGGTATGGGAAAGTTTTGACCATTCCCAGATCAATGAACATGGCTATGAAGAAGGGGAGCCGGACGGAACGACAGGTCAGGTTTACAGTAACTGTATGTCCCCGGAACCGGAAGAAGAATGGCTGTGTGACGTGATCACCACCGACGAAGAAGGAAAGGCTTTTCATAAAGATATCCGCAATTACAATTACAGCAAAACCTACTGTATGGGCCATCCGGCGCCGGAATGGATCGAATGTGATCACGAAGGAGATGGCGGTGATGGAGAAGACGGGGAAGGCGAAGAGGAAGAATGTAACTGTGAAGAAGAAAATGAACGTCTCAGGGAGCAGTGGCTTGAGGAACAGGAACTGTGTGAAGCTTCCAGCGATTTCCATGTATCCAATGAGGATGAAGAGGACCATGAACAGAGTACAGAAGCAATGGAAGCCATGTTAGAGGACCGGGATGAAACCTATGAAAATTTTATTGCCCTGGAGTATGGCTATACATTAACAGAGAAAAAGGCCAGAACCGGCTATATGGTCCACGGGACACACAGGGAAGATTTTGAAATCGAGAAAATAACAGTGGCTTCCGCCCAGGCACAGAGAAATACAGCAGGAAAGGAAGGTACAGGAAGAGAAGATCCGCAATCAGAGGTGTATCTGGGGGAAAATACGCAGCTGCAGTTTCATCCCGCTCCACAAAAAAAAGAAAAGAAAAACGGATATGCTTATGAAACCGGAGCGCAGGAAGAAAGATCAGCAGAGGAACTTAGAACGATCCATGAAGTGAAGCTGACCGAAGATATTTATGAAGAAGAGGAAGATGACGAGGATGAGATCTGGGATGACCGGGCAACGGAAAGTAATGCAAAGATAAGCAGGACAACAGCAAATACGGCAACAGAAAGCAAAGCAACCGCAAGTGATGCAGCAGAAGATAACGCAGTTGTAGCTGCTGCCACTGCATCGAACGCAAAGAAGGATCTGGAAACGACAGAACAATATATTTATACAAGAGAAGAAATTTCCCTGGAACCGATTTCTTTATGGGAGTCTTTACGGGAAAATGTATGGAATTCTGTAAAAGCAATCTTTTTTTCCTTGGAAGACGATGATGATTTTGAGGGGATAACAGCATTTCTTCCTGATTTTCAGGATGATGATCTGGGAGAGATGGATGTTTCCTGTTTTGGTGATCCATCGAATTCCCTTTACTGTTTTAAAGTCTGGGACCACCGCACAGAAGGAAGGATCTATATAAATAAACGGGATCTGCATCTTTATGAAAAGGACCAGGAAGAAAGCTATGGCCGGACCCAGGGAGACGGAACTTTAGAAGGTGCTGTATATGGCCTTTTTGCAGCCGCAGACATTGTACATCCGGATGGAAGATCCGGTGTGATCTACCAGAAAGATGATCTGACAGCCGTGGCAGCAACAGATCAGGATGGTAATGCCTCATTTTTTGCATACACGGAGGTCCCGCATACAGTAGTAAAAGAAGATGGGACCATTGAGGCACCGGAAAATTTCCTGGGGCCGGAAACCTTATATAACGGCAGTACCATTAATTCTTCTGATCATGGATTTGGAAGCTATACCTATCCGGACAGAAAGGAAGAAAATGGAAATTCCTGGATCGGAAGACCGCTGCTGATGGGAAGTTATTATGTGAAAGAACTAAGCCGGTCAGAGGGATATGAACTGTCTGTAACAGGAAAGAACCTGGTGGAGACGAACCGGGGGTCAGGAGAAGAAAATGTAGTGCGAAAGGCAGGGCAGGTACAGGTAAGCGCAGGTCTGTCTGAGCATAACAGTATGGAAGCAGACGGTTCCTGGAATGATTTTACAGTAGAAGCATTTGGAACAGAAAAAGGGTATGAGATCACAGTTTCCGGTTATCCGGAAAATACAAAGTTTTACCGTTTAAGTTCACAGGAGCAGAGGGAAAATTTAAAACAGATCACAGGAATGGAAAAAATTCCCAAAATGGATCATTTGGGAAATCCTGTATATGAAAAGGCAAAAGGCGGAGAATTAAAACGGGATCTTAATGGCAATCCTGTTTTAAAAGCAGATGCGGGGGAAGACGAAAAAGTACCTGCATCTGAGACTGTGCCCTATCATTTCCGGACAGCCCCTTATATAAAAGGAGAAGCAAAACCGGAAGATCTGTCTAAATGGGATGAAGACCTGGATCCTGATTATGTGATGGAACAGGCACAGGCAATGCTTATGCAGTTAGGCTATAAAGAAGCTGACGGGGAAGGGGCACCATGGGTTTCTATAAATCTGGATTCTATGAATGGAAAGGCCGTAGAACAGATCCTTGACTGGTATACAGAACACAGTTTTTATAATATGGCCGCCGTTTCTGAGATAAAGGAAGAAGAGGGACAGTGGCAGGCAAAACTTTTTTATGACTATTCTGGAAATACAGAAGCAGGATCTGCAGTTTATGACCGGGCAGACGGACAGCTTTATGTGAAAAAAGAAAGGGAAAATGGTCATTACTGGATCTGCATTCCCAAAGGAAAATTCCGTTTAAGCAGTCATACCGCTTACATAAAAGAAAAATGGGAATATGTGGAAGATGAGCTTAAATTAATTTATGAGCCTGTTTATGAACGGTATGAAGAAGGAGAGGTTCTTTTAGATCCAAATGGAGTACCGATCCAGGAAATGGAACAGGTCCCCATTTTTGAAGAACGGGAAACCACGTATGTGACTACGAAAGAGGAGCCGGTAGAGGCTTTCTGGGATCCTGAAAAAAGAGAGTATCATATTTTGGTGGAAAATGAAACAGACTGGTCCGTGGAAAAAGAAGAGGTAGAAGAAACGTTCCGTGCAGTGACCGGACAAACCACCATTTCTGTAAATGGAAAAGAGGTTCCTTATAATCAGTATCTGGTATCCATGGGAGCAGCTGTGGATGTAGAAGCAGAACAGGAAGAAACAGATCCTGGAAGTTTTGTAAAATATGTTCATCTGGCATATCCTGGTCAGAACCAGACAGTTCAGGATGGTGGAACAGAAAAAGAACCGGTTCAGGTTTTGGAACGGGCGATCCGGCAGCCGGTACGCATTACCAAACACATTTCCCAGTCTTCTTATGAAAATGTAAATACCTACGGTTCTGTGCATAATGATCCAGTCACTACCTTTTTAGGCTTATTCCGTAAAAATGGATCTGCAGAAGGCCGGAAACTTTTAGATCAGTTTTCATTCAGGATCTACCTGAAGCAAAATCTTTTAAACATTTATGTGGATGATGAGGGAAAGATCCTGTCAGAAGATATCAGTTCACCAGCTTATAAGGAGCTGGTACAGACTATTTATCTGCCGCCGGAAGATGCAGAAAACAGGGGTCATCAGCTGATGGAAAGAAATGAGGATGGCAGCTGCAATTACCGGAAATTTTTTGACGCAATGGAAGGCGCAGAAAAGAAGAAGGGCGGTATTTATCCCAAAGAGGTACTGACCCAGTTTGCCCTGGATCATTATGATATAAGATCCTATAAGGAAGAGATCTTAAAAGACCGGCCATATATGGACAGTGACAGGGCATACAAACAGGCTTTAGACCAGGCGAGAAAAGAAGCAGCCCGTTATCTGGATCAGTTTACAGGGTTAAAAGAGCGTCTGTCTATTGAATGGGAACGGGATGCAAATGGCGGTACGGATGGTAACAGGAAGACCATCCAGTGTAACCAGAGAAATGGAAAAGACGATTATTATGAGTATTCCATTCCTCTCCCGTATGGTGAATATGTGATCGAAGAGCAGATGCCTTCTGATCTGGAAAAAGAACTGGCAAACAGGCATTATAAGATTGAGGAACCAAGGGAGATCACACTGCCCTTTGTGCCGGAGATCATACGAAATGAGGATACCGGGGAAGAAACGGTTTTAGATGAGATCGGCAGTGCCTATTTTCGTTATCACAGTAGTGACAGTCCGGATGAACTGATCCGCAAATACAAGATCCGCTTTAATGAAGAGGACCGGAAGATCCTGGCAGATGGTATAGATGGTTCCTTTGCCATTTATCCTTATGGGCTTGATAAAGATATTTTGCCGGAATACAGTACGGGAACTATTTCACAAAGTGAGGATCATGTAATTTTAGATGGTGTGATCTATGACGGAAGTGAACGGGAAAATGGCCAGATGGAAATATGTGACCAGGTTCCTGGTATGAAGGGGAAAAATACTGCCATTGAGGGCAAATTTGCGCCGATGCTGGTACCGTGGAGCATCCTGACACCGGAATATGACCGAATCAACCCGGATACGGGAAATATAGAAACCTTACAGCCTGGGGGAAGCGGTGCCGGATTTAATTATATTGCATTTGCCCAGGAAGATTTTGAAAATACCTATTTTAATTCAAGGCTGCGGATCGAAAAGATCGACAGTGAAACAGGGGAAAATCTGATCCATGAGGGAGCTTTATTCCGCATTTATGCTGCAAAGCGGGATGCACAGAAAAACGGGATAAACAGTGTGACCGGAACCGGACAGGTGCTGTTTGGACCGGCAGAGGATGCAGAAGGAAATAAGGTTGTGGACGCAGATGGAAAGGAGATCCTTTATCCGAGAGTGGGGCAGGACAATGGTTCACAGGATGATCTTCCTGTGAAGTTAGACCAGGATGGGGTCCCTCTTTATGATGAAACCCAGCGGATCAGCCAGGTGGATGAAACCGGCACAGAGAGAGGGATATTCCGCTCTTTTACTACACTGCGGGAAGTCTTGATCCATGGAAAGCTGGAAAAACTCCCTGTGGGATACATTGAAACGCCCAGACCTTTAGGGGCAGGTGCCTATGTCCTGGTAGAAGTACAGGCACCGGAAGGTTACGTAAAAAGCCGTCCGGTTGCTTTTGAAGTTTATGGGAACGAAGTATCCTATTATAAGGAAAACGTGTACAGAGACGGTACAACAGATGGATATGAACGGAAAACAGCTGCAAACTATGAGTATGCCATTCCGGTAACGGGAGATGGAAATAAAAATGCTTACGAAACAGTCAGCCAGATCCCGGTGGAAAATCATCCTTCTGTAATGCGGATCCGGAAAGTAGAGGATGGCGATTCCCTGGTTGGAAATGAAAATGGCCTGTTAAAAACGGATGCTTTAGGCCAGGAAGAAACAAGCGGCGGCCTGGAAGAAGATATATGGGTAAATGACAGAGGAGATGAAATCATTTACCAGGTATATGGAAGAAAGGAGAAGTTAGAAGAAAGAGGAGATGTAAGAGAGATCCATTTTGACCGGGAACTGGGGACATGGACCGGGAAAGTAACAAAGAAAATGGATTTCTGTTCAGAAGAGATCATAGAAGGTACAGAAAAAGAACTAAAAGCAATGGAAGGAGTAAAACTCCTTTATGACCGGAAGGGGGAATTTACAGGAAAAGGGATCCGTTTTAAAGTAACGGTCTCAGGAGCAACACTGGCTTTATACCAGGGACTCTGGATGGAAAAAGAAGAGGACGGAAGTTATAAGGGAGTAACAGCTGAAGTTCAGGATGGTAAAACCATAAAGATCACTGCTTCTGAAACAGGAAGCAGGCGGCAGATCCTGGAGACAGGAAAAGATGCCGGTCCTGCCGGGCTTGCTATATGGCAGGATGAGAAGGTGGAAAACCAGCCGGAAGATCTGTATTTTTATGATCTGGACCAGTTAAACGAAGAAGGGCGCCTGGAGAGGACAGAGGACAAGTCTGTATACAAAGTATTAGATGAACGGGGAAACTTCATCTGTTATGCAGACGTAAAAACAGGAATGGCCTTTGTATACGATGATCATGAACGGATCATGGCTTACATTGCAGATGAAACGGGAGAAAAGAAGCTGGTTTATTCTGTCCAGGTCTATAAGGACAAGAATGGGGAGTCTGTTTATAAGGAAAAACGTTCTGTAGATGATGAAAATGGTCTGCCTGTTTACGATAAACAGGGGCATTTCACAACAAAGGAGGAACGCTGGACCAGTGACAACAGCACAGACTCCAAAGGGGAAGCAGAGCGAAGAGGCGGCCTTCATGAGATTAAGCGCCTGCCTTTTGGGGCCTATATCCTTCAGGAAGAACAGGTTCCGTTTGAACAGGGCTATGTGCAGGCACCTTATCAGGGAATTCTTTTTAAAGACAGCATAGAGCCTCAGGAATATTTCCATTCCAATGCCTTTACAAGGGCAGCTTTCGCCAAGGTAGACACCCGTACACAGGAAGAGATCAAAGGGGCTGTGATGACGTTTTATGAGGCTGCGACAGATGAAGCGGGAAGGATATTAACAGATGAAGACGGAATTTATCTGCCTGGAAAGAAATATGCTTCCTGGGTCAGCGGTTATGCCTGTGACGATCAAGGCAATGTGAAAACAGATGAGGAAGGAAACCGGATCGAAACAAAAAAACCTCACTGGATCGATCATATTCCGGTAGGGGAGTATGTATTAGAAGAAACAGAGTGCCCGTATCTGCAGGGCTATGTGCAGAGAAAACGGCAGAATATCCAGATTTTGGAAACAGAACATGTACAGTCTTTTACTATGGAAGATGATTTTACAGCTGCAGAGATCCGCAAGGAGGATGGAAAGACGGGAGAACTTCTCTATGAAGACAGTCTGGCAAAACTGGTCCTTTACCAGGTGCCGGAAGGAGAAGAAGATAAGCCGTTAGCGGATCTTATGGGAGAAGATAATAAGTTGTTAGACTTTGAACGGGCCGGTTTTAAAGAATGGATGGAAATATGGGCTACAGGAAGAGAAGAAGCAGACGCTGCCGGCTTAAATCCCATCACAAAATACGATCATCGGTGGGAGAATGTGCCGGGTACGCTTAAAGGCAGGTATTGCTTTACAGAAGAAGGAACGGTACGGTTTGAATATCTTCCTGTGGGAACTTACATTCTTGCAGAAAAAGAAACGCCTTCCGGTTATGCCACAGCGGATCCAATTTTATTTGAGATCACAGATACCGGTCATTTGGAAAAAATCCATCAGGTGGTTATGAAAGATGAACCTTTGAGTCTTGTGGTCAGCAAGAATACGATTACCGGAGGAAAAGAAGTAGCAGGAGCAAAGCTGGGAATCTATCCGGTGGATGAAGAGGGCACAGTCAGCGAAAAGCCTCTGCTTTTGCATATTCCGGAGGAAGAAGGGCGTTACAGGGATGAGGAAGCCATATGGTTTTCCGGAACTGATGGAGTGTATACAGAAGAAGAGAATGAAAATGGGGAACTGCCAGAAGGATTTGAAGTGGGAGATCTGAAACCACATCTGATCGAATACATTCCTGTTGGTTCTTATATTTTAAGAGAAGAAATGACGCCTTATGGATTTTTACAGTCTGTGGATATCCCATTTGTAATAGAAGATACCAGAGAGATCCAGAAAAAGGAGATGCAGGATGAAATACCAGAAGGCAGGCTGACGGTGATCAAACATGATGCAGATGATGCAGATCAGGTTTTAGAGGGAGCAGAATTTGAACTCTTTAACCAGACCTTAGACATATCCTGTGAAAAGCAAGTAACGGATGAAAAAGGAAAAGCTCAGTTTTCTTCCCAGCCCATCGGATATCTGGACCAGGAAGGAAAATTCAGCCCGTATGATTATCTTGTAAAGGAAACAAAAGCAGCGCCGGGACATATGCTTTCTGAAAAAACGCTGGAATTCCAGTTTGAATATAAAGATGAAAAAACACCTTTGATAGAGCTTACTTATGACCCGGTAAATGACAGCAACCGTGTACTGGTGAAAAAGCTTTTAAGGGATACAGAAGAGTATCTGGAAGGTGCTGTTTTGAGACTGGAACGGGAAGAAAAGGTAATTTTGGAACCGGATGAAAGAGGTGATCAGGGCGAAAGTCAGAAGAAAGATCAGAAAAAATATCAGGCGAAAGATCAGATGAAAGAGGAGAAGACCTGGGTAGTAGTAGAAACATGGATCACAGGAAAGCAGCCCCATCTGATCAAAGGACTTACAGCCGGAGATTACAGACTGGTGGAAGAAAAAGCACCGACTGGATTTACGAAATCAGAAGAACCGGTGTATTTTACCATTACAGATGGAATGACAGAAATACCGGAGATTACACTGCGCAATTATGGCACCATTATATCCGTAGAAAAAAGAGAAGCCAGTTCAGAAAAACTTCTTTCCGGCGCAAAGCTGGAACTGGTATGCAAAGATACCATGGAAGTGATCAGCCAATGGATATCAGACCAGGAAAATGGTCAGGTATTTAACGGTCTGGAATCGGGAACTTATATCATCAGGGAAATAGAAGCACCGGCCGGATATGAGAAGGGCAAAGAAATGGAGATCCGGATCTTAGACCAGGCAGAAACAGTGCAGGAGTTTGTTTTCTATAACAGCCGGATCCGTTCATCTGGCGGAGGCGGAAGTCATACAGTGCCAAAGAAACTGTATATTTCCTTTAAAAAGACAGATGAAAAGGGAGAACCTCTTGCAGGAGCTGTGTTTGCATTTTATGACCAGACAGGACGATTGGCAAAGATAGCAGAAAGTGGCCCAGATGGAATGTTCAAGATCATTTGCCCGCCAAATGGAACTTATATTTTCAAAGAGATAAAAGCACCGGATGGTTATGAACTGAGTCAGGAACTGTATCATTTTACAGTAGAAAAGGATCAGACTGTAAAAGGTGTATTTGAGATCAAAAATGAAAAGATACAGAAAAAGACAAAAGGAAGGATCCAGGCTTTTTACCAGGTAAAAGGAAGAAATGGGAACTTTAAGGGCTTAAATGGAAAATATTCCGGCAGCAGTGTTAAGACAGGAGACAACAGTCAGATTGGATGGATCCTGTTGGTGACATGTGTGTGTCTGGCAGGGGCTGGCTGGTGTTTTTCTGATAGCAGCCGAAAAAGAAAAAAGATGGTTTTGTTTCTGGGACTTGTGATGGGGGCAGTGAGCCTGTTTGCATTCAGTGCAATGGCCCAGGAACAGGATGCAAATCTCTATGATGAAAGCTTTTATGCATCCCAGGAGATCATTTACAAAAAGATGGAAGGAGTGGATACAGTACCGGAGACTGCCTGGGTCCAGGTAAAGGACCGGACAACGGGAAGAAAAACAAAGCGGATCCTGCCTTTAGAACAGTTCAGCCGTTTTAATGAGCACTGGGAAGATGGGCTGGAGATCACGATAGAACAGGAAAAGGAATTTCAGAATGAGATAACAGAAGCAGAAATATTAGACGAAGCGGGTTTACCCGCTTCGGACTATGAGATCACACAGATCGAGAAAGGAGAAGATGGAAAACTGGTTGCCAGGGGCAGAAAAAAGGTATTTGACTGCAGGGCAGTATACAGTGGGCTGATCGCAGAGAAAGATTGGGACAGGGAAGAAATGCCGGATACGGATCTGAAAAGAGAATGGGAACAGGATGTAGAATTAAAACCAGCTGTCACAGGATCAAAGTTTGTAGGAAAAATGGTTCTGGCAGTGGTAACCGGCAGCTGTGTCGGTATTGGCGCCTACTGGATCCTGAAAAAGGGAAAGTTAAATAAAGCAAGTTTAAAGATCAGGGAAAAGCGCCGGATCTTAGGGATAATTCTTTTGACAGGAGCTGCAGCCGGAATAGTCTATACCGGAAATACAGTAAGAAAGTATCGTCTGGCTGCCGAAAAATACGAAAGTATCCGCAGGGAGGTACAGAAAACAGAAACTTCTTATGCCCAGGACCATTCTGGTACGTCTATAGATGAAATAACAATAGAGGAAGCAAAGTTAAAAGAGATCAATCCGGATTATAATTGCTGGATCCGTATTCCGGGAACGTCCATTGATTATCCAGCTGTCTGGGGAAAAGATGACAAATATTATTTAGATCATGGGTTTAACGGGGAAAAGCAGTCAGGAGGAACAATCTTTGCGGACAGCCAGAACATTCCTTTTGTATCAGCCAATACCATTTTTTATGGACATAACATGAAGGATGGTTCTATGTTTGGTGATCTGAAAAAATACAGGGATCCCGGATTTTTAAAGGAACATCCCAATGTAGAGATCTTTTATCAGGGGCAATGGATCACCTGCCCCATTATCCTGGCAAAAGTAACAGATGAGACAGATGGAACACCTTATCAAAAAGGAGAAAGAAAGATACTGACCTTATCCACCTGTTATGGAACCAGTAAACGGATGATCCTTCAGGCACTTATTCCGGTTGCGGGGGGAATGAATTGACAAGAAATTTGCTGGACAGTATAATTAAATCAGTTAGATATACGTAGCTGAAAATGGAAAAGAAAGCATGGGTGAGAAATGAAGATAAGTGGGGCACATAAGGCGATGAAGCGGGTGCTGATCTTTCTTGTTACTTTGGGAATTATTGTTCCGATCCTTTTTACAGCCGGGCAGATGGGGCTTTTTTCACCAGAGCCTACAGTAGAAATAGAGGCTGGTATTACAAGTGAATCAGCGCCGGTTTTGCGGATCGCAACAGATTATGATTTCTGTCCAAATTCCTATTACAATAAGGATGGGGAATTATCAGGTCTTTATGTTGAGATCATGATAGAGGTGGCAAACCGCTTGGGAATGCGTCCGGAGTTTAAAACGGCTGACTGGATGGGCTGCCGGAAAATGCTTACTGAGGACGAAGTAGATGTTTTGACGGGACTGGAAATATTTTCCAATATGGAAGGGACTTTAAGGACGATCCCTTTCTGTTCGGATGAACTGCGTGTATATGGCAGAAGCAGGATCGACAGTGCGGCTGCCCTTGCATGTAAGAAGGTTGCGTTAATGGCGCGTTCTGTGATCGCAGCCACCTATGATCTGCAGTGTGATTATCTGGAATACAGCACCAATACGGAAATATTGGAGGCAGTAGAGCAGGGAGAAGCAGATTTCGGGATCTGTCACGGTGCAGTTGCCACAAAGATCATTGAAAAAAATCATCTGCATCTGGTGCCAAGCCTTGTGATCACAAAGAGTTATCCGGCTTTAGCAGTTCATGATACACAGCCAAAACTGCAGCGCATGATCAATGAAGTGGTCCGGGATATGTCTGAAGACGGAACTATTGGAAGGCTGCAAAATAAATGGATCACGGAATTTGCCAGAAACAGGTCCTTAGAATATGTATTCCACCAAAATGAAGTATTTTATATTACATTTATACTGGGGATCATCATTGTACTGTGTATTACAGCCGGTTACTGGGAAGTAGACAGACGTCAGGAAAAATATATCCGCACCCTGTTGGAATATCAGGAAAAACTGCAGCAGTCCAATGAAGAGACGAAACGGGCCAATCAGTCCAAAAGTGAGTTTCTCTCCCATATGTCCCACGATATCCGCACACCGATCAACGGGATCATGGGTATGGTGGAGATCATCAAGAAAAATCTGGATGATCCGGAGCGGATCAAAGACTGTCTGGAAAAGATCGATAAAGCATCGCATCATCTGCTGTCCCTGATCAATGATGTTTTGGATATGAGCAAGATCGGAAGCGGAAAGATCCATCTGGAAGAAATACCGGTAGATCTGGATGAGGAGATGGAAAAGATCCATGCGATTGTAGATGTGCAGGCGAAGGAGCAGGAAATAAGGTTTTCTATTGAGGATGAAGTTGTCCACAGACAGTTTCTTGGCAGTCCGGCCCATTTGAGAAGGATCCTTTTAAATTTGATCAGCAATGCCCTGCGTTATAATAAAAAAGGGGGAAAGATCTGTCTGGCCATCCGGGAAGTGGAATATGACGGATCCCATATCGGTCTGGAGTTTAAGGTTCAGGATACAGGAATTGGTATGAGCCGGGAATTTGTGGAAAAAAGCCTGTTTAAGCCATTTACACAGGAAGATGACCGTGTAAGGACCGAATATCGGGGAACCGGTCTTGGGATGTCCATTGTTTATGAACTGGTAAAGCAGATGAACGGTACGATCGATGTAAACAGCAAACCGGGGGAAGGTACAACATTTACAGTAAAGTTGGCATTTAAGACAGTGGACTCTGCATGGAAAAAGAAGGAAATACAGGGAGAAAACAGGAATATTACCGGGATGAACATACTGGCTGCAGAAGATAACCAGTTAAATATGGAGATCCTTCAGTTCCTGTTAGAAGAAGCCGGAGCGAAAGTAACGGCAGTATCAGACGGAAAACAGGCAGTAGAATATTTTGCGGATGCAGCATCAGGCACCTATGATGTGATCCTGATGGATATTATGATGCCGGTCATGGACGGTCTTGAAGCGTCAAAAAAGATCCGTGAACTGCCGGAGGGCAAGGGAAAAGACATTCCGATCATAGCGATGACGGCCAATGCATTTGTAGAAGATAAGGAAAAGACAAAAGAGGCGGGAATGAATGCCCATCTGACAAAGCCTGTAAACAGGGAAGAGATCATCCGGGTTCTGGCAGCATATTGGAAAAATAAAGGTTAACGAGTACATGAGAGAGTTTTGGAAGAAGACCATCCAGGTCCTGCTGTATGGAGGTCTGGAAAAAGAACAGTATAAGAGAATCTCTGCTGAGATCAACGAGGCGAACAGAAAAAGCATTGTGGTGCTGTCAACACACCAATAAGATCATATTTATGGGAGCCATCCTTTTATTTGGAATGTTGGCATTTGTAAATTTCAGGATCAGAAACAATCCGTTTCTGGTTCATGTTTGCGCATGTATGTTTATGGCATTTTATCTGGGGTGGGTATTCTTGCAGCCATCGGAGAAGGAAGCATTCAGGAACGGACGGGTTCAGGAAATACAAAAATTAAATGAAGAACTGGCTGCCAGCCAGGAAAACTTCAGGCTGCTGAAAAGGCCAGCCGGGCGAAAACCACATTTTTAAGTAATATGAGCCACGACATCCGGACTCCTATGAATGCCATTGTCAGACTTACCACTCTTCTGGAACATGAGATCCATGAGCCGGAAAAACTGCAGCTCCACATCCAGAAGATCCAAAATTCCAGTCAGCATCTGCTGGGACTTATCAATGACATTCTGGATATGAGTAAGATTGAATCCAGCGAGGTGAAATTAAATGAAGATCCCGTTGATCTGATGGAGCAGGTGGCACAGATAGACAGTATCATCCGTCCACAGGCAGAAGAACGGGGACAGGAGTTTAAGATCCATGTTCACGGGATCGATCATGGACATCTTCTGGGAGACTCTGTGCGCCTGCGCCAGATCTTTATCAATCTGCTGTCCAATGCTGTTAAATATACACCTGTTGGGGGAAGCGTTATCCTGGATCTGACAGAAGAGCCAAGCAGTATACCGGAACATGCCAATATATCCATTACAGTTACAGATACCGGATATGGAATGACGCCGGAGTTTATAAAAACGATCTTTGAACCTTTTACCAGAGCAGAAAATTCCACGACCAACAAAATACAGGGAACAGGACTGGGTATGGCCATTACGAAAAGTATCGTTGACCTGATGGGCGGCAGGATACAGGTGAAAAGCGAGTTAAATAAAGGAAGCTGTTTTGAAGTGGTACTTCCTTTTGCAATAGATCCCAATGGTTCACAGGAAAAAAATGGAAAATATCTGCATCAGGAAGGTGAAAAAGTTTCCGTATTAAAAGGAATGAAATTTCTTTGCGCAGAAGATAATGAACTGAATGCGGAGATCTTAGAAGCGATTTTGGAAATGTACCAGGCATCCTGCAAGATCTGCCCAGACGGTGAAAAACTGGTTGAAGCCTTTGAAACTTCTGCTTTCGGAGATTATGATGCTATTTTAATGGACGTACAGATGCCAAATATGAATGGCCTGGAAGCAACGAAAAGGATCCGTAATGGCAAAAATCCTCTGGGCAGGACCATTCCCATTATTGCTATGACAGCCAATGCATTCAATTCAGATGTACAGGAATGTTTAGATGCCGGTATGGATGCACATGTGTCCAAGCCGTTGGATATAGGAAAAATAATAAATAGTTTTAAATTCCCTATAAATTTATCTTTAAAAACTAGATATGAAATAGGTAAAAATGTGATAGAAGAGAAAATAATTGATCCTTCTGTAGAATATAAAATTCAAAAGGTGCAAGATGATGATAATGTATAAAATGTAAAATTTAAAAGTATTTCCATTATATTTGGAAAAATATGTTTAATTACATATTTAGAAAAACTAGTAGGAGTATTTGCCATTTCTGTAGATTTCAAAAATACAGAAAATATTTCTGATCGGTCCTTTTAGGCTGTTCCAGCATATGATAAATTATGAGGACAATGGAAGATATCCCCATAAATATTGCTGGAAAGAGAGGAAGAGGATATGGATTTTGGGATTGCAGGTGTGGCGGCGATCACGGTGATCTGCTATTTAGGCGGAATGGCGTGTAAGACGACGGAAAAAGTAAAGGATGAGGTGATACCGGTAGTCTGTGGCGTAACCGGCGGAATTCTGGGGGTTGCAGGCATGTATCTGATACCGGAGTTTCCGGCTGGTGATGTGATCAACGCAGCAGCTATTGGTATCGTTTCCGGGCTTGCTTCAACGGGAGTACACCAGGTGATCAAGCAGGTGGGGAAAAAATAAGGGAGGTACCGTGTATATGAGAGATATTGCATTGTGCCACCCGCGGATGCAGAAGATAGCAGCTCAGTGGATCACCGCCTGCAAGGCAGAAGGAATTAATGCTGCTATTTCTGAAACACTGCGTACTGCAGCAGAACAGGATGCTCTCTATGCCAAAGGCCGTACAAAACCGGGAAATATCGTAACCAATGCAAAAGGCAGTTCCTACCGGTCACAGCACCAGTGGGGGATTGCCTTTGATTTTTATCTGAAAATGGATGTGGATGGAGATGGGAAGATAGCAGATGACGCTTATAATGACAGCAAAGGTCATTTCAGGAAGGCTGCTGAAATTGGCAAGAAACTTGGTCTTGCCTGGGGCGGAGACTGGTCCAGCATTGTAGATAAGCCCCATTTGTATCTGCCTGACTGGGGAAGTACGCCCACTCCATTAATCAAACAGTACAAAACACCGGAAAAGTTTATGAAAACATGGATAATGGAACCAGTGAAAATGGGATGGCAGAAGGAGAATGGCGGCTGGAGATTTTATCTGAAAGATGGTTCGGAAAATTATGTTGTTAATGATTGGTATAAAGATGGCGATCTCTGGTACTGGTTTGATGGCAATGGAATAATGGTCCATAACGTGTGGTATCAGTATAAGGGACATTGGTATTATCTGGGAAGGGATGGCGCTATGGTGAAAGGACTGCAGACCATCAGCGGGAAATGGTATTATTTGGATGAAGACGGCCGGATGGCAACGGAACCGGTGGTGCTTACGCCGCAGAAGGATGGGGCGCTGCAGTATCCAAAGCTGACAGAATAGAACCATATGCAAGATGAAATGTAATACAAGTTAAATTGGAAAAAGAAAAAACCGCGTGTTTGCGCGGTTTTTTTAGTGGAGCTGAGGGGAATCGAACCCCTGTCCGAAAATCAATTCCCTGTTCTTCTACTATCATAGTTCCTTATTTGACATTCCCTCTACCGTCCGGGAAGAAACACTCTGACGGTTTTAGTAGCTTCATAATACGCCCGCATGCGCAAAGCTTTGCATGTGTCGTTTCCTACATAGTCGATGCCAGGGTCTTAAAGTGTAGGTGCCTTAAGTCTGACAGCTGCCATTAGGCAGCGTATGCTAATTCGTCGTTAGCGTTTATTTTTAATTTTGCCATTTAACCCATCGCATGGGGATAGCTTCACCAGCTGCATGACCCCCGTCGAAACCAGTACAACCCCTGAATGGAATACTCAGTTTTTGTTTATCTGGTAGGCCAACGAAGAAATGCTACTCTTAGTATCATATCATTTTCATTCTTTTATGTCAATACAGCAGAGGGGAGAATTGTCTGCATTTTGTGTAAGATAATGTGCCATTTATTTGTCAGGTATTTGTAATAAACAGGCAAATCATTATTAAGAGAAAAGAAAACAAAAATAATCTTAATCTGCTAGAATAGAATTATAAAAGAGGTCAGCAGATGTCCTCTAAAGGAGAAGAAAACAGTAAAAGGAGGAAACGTATTATGAAGAAAACTTACAGAAACATGGCGCTGGCGGCAGCTTGTGTTTTAACGGCAACAGGACTTTGGGGATGCAGCACCAGTGTGCAGATCCCGGATACTGTAAAGGTGCAGCAGGGAGATAGCAGTGACAACCGTATTACAGTAAGCGGTATGGAAGAAGTAAAGGCAGTGCCGGATATGGCCCAGATCCAGTATAGTGTATACACACAGGCAGCGACAGCCCAGGAATGCCAGGAAGAAAATGCGAAAAATGTAAATCAGACCCTGGAGACTTTAAAAGGTCTGGGAGTGGAAGAGAAGTCCATCCAGACATCGGATTATGGTTTGAGTCCTATTTACGATTGGAATTCCGGACGCCAGAAGATTACAGGTTATCAGATGAGTACCAGCATCACAGTTTCAGATATCCCGGTAGAAAACGCAGGAAAGATCATTACAGCTTCTGTAGCTTCCGGTGTCAATGAACTGGACAGTGTTCAGTATCTTTGCAGTGACTATGATGAAAAATATCAGGAAGCATTGAAAATGGCTGTAGAAATGGCAAAGAACAAGGCAGATGCCATGGCAGAGGCTGCAGGAATGACGGTTGTAAAGGCAGTAAATATATCGGAAGATGGTTATTATCCTCAGGCGAGATACAATACAGCAGGTGCTTCTGCCAAGCAGATGATGATGGAGGATGCTGCTACAGATATGGGCGTTATGCCGGGAGAAGTGTCCATAGAAGCCCAGGTAAGCGTAACTTTTGAGATGGAATAGAATGAGTGCGTTAGCGCGTGTTTGTGAGTCAATAGATACACAAATTAAAAGAGGGATGTCACCCGGCTTAAAAAGCCGTCAGGTGACATCCCTCTTTTGAGGATAGAAAAGAGACCAGATTAATAATGAAACATTTTAAACATTCTGAACATCATTAATTGGCTTTTTTATCTCTTGGAAGTGTTACATTCAGGATAATAGCTACTAATGTAGCAATAACTACCGGAGATTTTCCGAAAATAGTTGTTACCCATGCAGGGAATGCGGAAAGGGACGCAGACGCCTGAGAAACACCCATACCAAGAGCTGCTGCAAGACCTACGATAGAGGTATTGCGGTAGTTCATATCTTCTGTCATAACCAGTTTCATACCGGTCATGGCGATGGATGCGAATACGGAAACGGTTGCACCGCCCAGTACTGCATATGGAATAGTTGTTAAAAGAGCAGAGAATTTAGGAAATACACCTGCAATAAAGATGATCACAGCTGCAAGACCAAGAGTTACTCTGTTTACAACTTTTGTAGTAGCAACGATACCAACGTTCTGGCTGTAAGTTGCAGTAGGAAGACATCCTAAACATGCGCCGACCATATTGGAAACGCCGTATCCAAGGATAGCACCCTGAAGCTCATTTGTAGTTGGTTCACGGTCTAAACCGCCGGAAGTAGTAGCGGAGAAGTCACCGATAGCCTGTACAGAGTTGATGACAAACAGCAGTCCTAAGGCGATACATGCAGATGGTTCAAAAGTAATGCCGAAATGCAGGACCTGAGGAAGCTGGAACACACCAGCCTGAGCTACGTTGGAGAAACTTACCATACCAAAGAAGCTGGAAAAGATATATCCGATGATCATACCAATCAGGATAGATGCCAGTTTTAAAAATCCTTTTGCAAAATGATTTAAACCAGTAACAACTACCAGAGTAAAGATAGCGACCAGCCAGTTCTGCCAGGAACCATAAGTAGCGCTTCCTGTACCTCCCGCCATATAGTTGATAGCAGTTGGGTAAAGGGAAAGGCCGATGGTGAAAACTACGGTACCGGCGATTAAAGGTGGGAAGAACTTACGGATCTTTTTGATCGTCAGTCCTACAAGGATAGCACAGACACCGCCTACGATTTGGGCGCCCAGGATAGCCGGGATGCCGCCTTGATCAGCAATGGCCTGCATACTTGGCACATAGGCGAAACTTACACCGATGATAACGGGAAGTCCGGCACCTAAGTGAAAACCTGTCTTCTTTCCGATTGGGAAGAGCTGCAGGAGAGTAGCAAGTGCAGACACAACTAAAGATGCCTGTATCAGCAGTACACGGTCTGCGGTTTCAAGACCGGCTGCACCGGAAATGATGATGGCAGGTGTAACGCAGCCTACGATCATTGCCACAACGTGCTGTAATGCCAGAGGAAATGCCTGGCTTAATTTCGGCACGCCGTCTAATTCAAATAAAGATCCTTCTTTACTGGTTGTATTCATATGCAATGCCCCCTTTATTTACGCTAAATGGATATGGGTACCGGTCTTGCCCTGGATACCGTCTTTTGCTTTCTCCAACAGCGTAATGAGCGCAGTGCGTCCTGGTTTTGATTCAGCAAATTTAACAGCAGCCTGAACTTTTGGAAGCATAGAGCCAGGAGCGAAATGTCCTTCTTTGATGTACTTTCTAGCTTCTTCGGTTTCAAGGTCATCCAGCCATTTTTCTTCCGGCTTTCCGAAGTTAATAGCAACTTTTTCAACAGCAGTGAGGATGATAAGGAAATCTGCATCCAGATTTTCAGCTAACAGCTCACTTGCAAAGTCTTTATCGATAACAGCGCTTGCGCCCTTTAAGTGGTTGCCCTGTCTTGTAACAGGAATACCGCCGCCGCCGCAGGCAATTACTAACTGACCGGAGTCAACTAAGGAACGGATCGCGCCGATCTCAACGATCTCAGCTGGCTTTGGAGAAGCAACAACACGACGGTAGCCTCTTCCGGAGTCTTCTTTCATGATATATCCGTACTTTTCTTCAGCAATCTTAGCCTGTTCTTCTGTCATGAAGTGACCGATTGGCTTGGATGGAGCGTCAAAAGCAGGATCATCTGCGTCTACACGTACCTGAGTGATCATGGTAGCAACCGGGATATCATAGAT
>OGZP01000328.1_pt1 | contig 41661 bp, 38 predicted proteins | sample 1576811 | NCBI WGS metagenome assembly OGZP01 (sample SAMEA3541553, study PRJEB24748) | human gut metagenome | biome: human gut; feature: human-associated habitat; material: faeces | place: China | collected 2012
GCGGCGGGGCGTCTTCTCGCACGGCTCTGCTGGGAGAGACGCTGATGATGATTTTGCTCCTCGCGGCGGTCATCCTCTGCGAGATCCTCAGGCTGGGGACCGGCGTACTGAGCGGGAACGATCAGGTTGATCTTTTCCTTCAGAAGCTTCTCAATCGCGGAAAGCAGCGGACGGTCTTCGGGCGACACCAGGCTCACGGCGTGGCCGGGGACGCCGGCACGGCCCGTGCGGCCGATGCGGTGCACGTAATCCTCAGGCACATCCGGAAGGTCGTAGTTCACGACGTGGGGAAGCTGTTCGATATCAAGGCCGCGAGCCGCGATATCCGTCGCGACGAGCACCTGAACCTTCTTATCCTTAAAGTCAGCGAGAGCCTTGGTGCGGGCGTTCTGGCTCTTATTGCCGTGAATGGCGGCAGCGGTCAGACCATCCTTGATCAGCTGCTGGCAGAGGCGGTTCGCGGCGTGCTTCATACGGGTGAAGACCAGCACCTGGGACCACTTTTCATCGACGATCAGATCACGGAGCAGTTCACGCTTCCGGTTCTTCGGTACGGCATAAGCCTGCTGTTCGATCAGGGCCGATTCCTTATTGGGGGAAATTTCGACGGAGACCGGGGAATTGAGAAGGGAGTCCGCGAGTTTGCGGATTTCCGGGCTGAAGGTGGCCGAGAAGAGCAGGCTCTGGCGGTTTTCCGGGATCAGCTTGATCAGTTTCCGGATGTCATGAATGAAGCCCATGTCGAGCATGCGGTCGGCTTCATCGAGCACCAGGAACTTCACCGCGGAGAGCGACACATGCTTCTGACCGAGATGATCCAGAAGGCGGCCCGGCGTGGCGATAAGAATATCGACGCCGCGGGCAAGGGCCGCGGTCTGGGGCTTCAGGTTTACGCCGCCGAAAACGAGGGCGGAACGGATGTCCAGATACTTCGAGTACGCCGTAATGTTCTCGTGGATCTGAGCCGCGAGTTCGCGGGTCGGAGCCAGAATCAGCGCTGTCACTTCCTTCGGCTTCGCGCGGACGCCGGACTCAGCGATCTTCTGAATGATCGGCAGGCTGTAGGCCGCGGTCTTGCCGGTGCCGGTCTGAGCGGCGGCCAGCATGTCCTTGCCTTCAAGCAGGGACGGAATGGATTTCTGCTGAACCGGGGTCGGTTCGCGATAATTTAATTCGTCAATAGCCTTAAGCAAAGGGTCAATCAGACCCAGAGAGGCAAAAGATTGGTTCACTTTGAGAGAAACCTATGAGAACTGCGCGGAGCCAGTCGTAAAAAAGAAAGCTGGTCCAGGTTTGGGGCAGTCCCCGGTTAATATATTGGAAGACAGGATGGCGCTGTTATCGGTGCGGGGTGAACCCTGGACACCTGTGAGGCGTAGGCAGATGCTTAGTTGTATCAGGCCGAAACCCCGGCAAACCTGGATTGCCGCGGGATAACTGTCAAGAATGCCGAAAATTTGCTTTTCTGCATGTGTGGCCATTGTACCTGATTACTTCTGATCGGGGGTTCTTCACGAGAGTGAAGTTTTGGAGAAACTATGAGTGAATTGAAGATTGAAGAGATCGTCGTTGGCGAAGGCGATGAGGTGAAGGACGGGGACTGGGTTTCCGTTCATTACACCGGCTGCCTCGAGGACGGAACGAAGTTTGATTCGAGCCTCGACCGCGGCGAACCGATTGAGTTTCCCCTGGGCGGCGGCATGGTGATCCCCGGCTGGGAACAGGGTATCCGCAGCATGCGCGTCGGAGGAAAGAGAAAGCTCGTGATTCCTCCCGAGCTCGCCTATGGTGAAGACGGCGCGGGTGATGTGATCCCGCCGAACGCCGTTCTCGTGTTTGACGTTGAAGTGGTCGGCGCCCGCTCGAACCAGTACCCCGAAGAGGGCGATCTGGAGATTGAGGAGCTCGAGGCCGGCACCGGGGCGGAGGCTGTGCCCGGGGACACGGTTTCCGTGCACTACACGGGATGGCTTGAGGACGGAACGAAGTTTGACTCGAGCCTTGACCGCGGTGAACCGATTGAATTCCCGCTTGGCGTTGGCTACGTGATTCCGGGCTGGGATCAGGGTCTTGTCGGCATGAAGGAAGGCGGCCGCCGCCGTCTGACGATTCCTTCCCACCTTGCCTATGGCGCAAACGGCGCCGGCGGCGTGATTCCGCCGTTCGCGACGCTCGTCTTTGAAGTGAACCTCGTCCGGGTTCAGAAGGCGGCTACGGAGCCGTAAGTGATTCGAGCCCCCGGCCGAAATGGCTGAGCAGTTCAACCGTTTCGAAAACGGGTAGCCCGACAATGCCTGAGTAGGAGCCTTCAATATGCGTGATGAAGGCTCCTGCCAGCCCCTGCACGGCATAGCCGCCGGCCTTGTCATAAGGCTCATCGGTGCCGGCGTAAAGCTTCATCATCGAGTCCGTCATCGTGCAGAACGTGACGCGGGACTCGGAAATCACGGTTTCCAGATTCTCTTCCGTCGTGCCGACAGCGACCGCAGTGCGGACGACATGCGTTTTTCCCGAGAGCAGCTCAAGGAACCGGAGCTCTTCCTCAACGGACTGAGGTTTTCTCAGAATGGTTTCACCGAAAACCACTGTCGTGTCAGCTGATACGACAGGCAGCACTTCCAGTTTTTTTCCTCAATCATCCGGATAGCACCGAGCGCCTTTTCACGGGCGGTTCTCAGCACGTAGCTGCGGGCCGATTCCCCCGGACGGCGTTCCTCATCAGTCTGAGGGGCAGATGCCGGAGAGGCTTCCGGCGCGAGAAGGCAGATCTCGTACCCGAGCCCGGCGAGAATTTCGCGCCGGCGGGGGCTCTTGCTCGCCAGATAGATTCTTGATGTCATGCTTTAGGCCCTGTGGTAGGGGTGATTATTCAGAATCGACCAGGCGCGGTAGATCTGCTCCGAGAGAATAACGCGGGCGAGGGCGTGCGGCAGCGTCATGGAGGAGAGGCGGATCATCATGCGGCTTTCCTGCTTAAGCGCAGGATCAATGCCGTCAGTACCGCCGATCACGAAGGCAACGGATTCACCGCTGTCCTGCCAGGCGCTCAGCTTCTTCGCAAATTCGACTGTCGTCAGATCCTTGCCCCGTTCGTCCAGCGTGACGAGGAGTGATCCCTTCGGGATGGCCTTGCGGATACGGTCAGCCTCAGCGGCCATCAGGTCGCTTTTGCTCTGCCCATGCCGGGGTTCTTCCTTGACGGTTTTCAGTTCAACCTTCCAGTCCCGGGGAAAGCGGGTGAGGTAATCCTCAACCGCCGTGGAAGCCCAGGCCGGGGACCGGAGGTCGACAGCCACAATGGTGATTTTCACGGGTATCCCCCGTCAGGCCTTTTCAGTCTTGCGGACCGGGAGGGCGTATTCGGGATCAATCTTCATGTTGACCCGCTTGGCGCCCCAGACTTCTTCGAGGTTGTAGTATTCGCGGATCTGAGGCTGCATCACGTGAACGATGGCGTCGCCGCAGTCGACGAGCACCCATTCACCGGATTCCTTGCCTTCAAAACCGATCACGCTGCCGCCGGCAGCCTTGACCTTTTCTTTGACGTTTTCCGCAAGCGCCACGGTGTGACGGTTCGAAGTTCCGGAGGCGAAGACGGCGCGCGAGAACTGATCGGTCAGTTTTTCCGTGTTGAACACGACGATGTCCTTGCCTTTGATCTCAACGAGGGCGTCGACGATAATGCGCTGAAGCTTTCTGATATCCATAAAAGTTAATGCTTGGGGCGATAAAGCCCGTGTTGGTTGATGTAAAGAGCTACCCCGTGCGGGAGCCAACTCTCAAGTTTAATTGCATTTTGCAGTGAGGCGGGCTCTGCAAGAAGCTTTCGGATCTCGGAGGAATTCGCTTCATGCGGCGCCATCTGAAAGAAGCAGACGGAGCCTGAGGGCGAAGCCGTGATGAGATCGGGCGGCACTGTTTTTCCCTCAGCCCAGGAGGTGATTTCCTGAGGAACTGAGAGACGCTTCTTTCCGCGGTTGAAAACCGCGAGGTTCGCGTAGTCCGTGAGTGCCTGCCAGGATTTCCAGGTTTTCAGATTGGCCCACTGATCCTGCCCCATCAGAAGCACGAGAGGAACAGGGTTGCCGCCCAGCTTCTCCCGGAGCGCCTTCAGGGTGTCAATCGTATAGGTCAGACCGGGGCGGAAAACTTCCGTGAGATTCAGTTTCAGACGGGGATTCCCCCGGATAGCCTGCTCGATCATCCGTGCCCGGTCCGTGACGGACGTGAGTACGCTCTTCTGCCACGGGCGGGGGGCAAGGAGAAAATCAATCTGCTGAAGCTTCAGCTGCTCTAGCGCCGAAGCGGCGAGAGCAAGATGCCCCTGATGGATCGGATCAAATGTACCGCCGAGAAGGCCGATGCCTTTTCTTGCCTCAAAGGCGTCCTGGCTCATGGATTGGTGGCCTGGCTTGAAAACAGCCGGGAAACCCGTCCTTTCTCCAGCTGTACGCCTGTCCAGTTCATCTGTTCGCGGCTGTTGCTGAATTCCTCGATGGTCTTGCTCGTGGACCAGAAGTACCAGTCATCGTCTGCCGCGTAGGTGGGCTGGCCGAACTTGGCGAGTACCTGATTCCAGGTCATGCCGGGCGTGATGCCGCCGATGGAGACATTCTTTTCAGAACCCTTCAGCAGATGGCACGTGCCTTTGCCGCGCGGACTGAGACCATTTGACGCCATCTGAGCCTCAGTAACAGCGGGAGAACCGGTTGCAATCAGCCAGATTGAAAAATCATCGCTCCCGCTTCCCGTCGTGAGACAGGTCCAGTCGCGGGTGTAGTCGCCGTCTCCCTCACGCATCAGCGAAAAGTGAAGCTTCTTCGCCAGATCCCGGATGGGGGTGGATTCGAGCGTAACTTCCTCGGACCCGATCCGGATGCCCTGAGTAACCGGTTTGCCTTCAACAGGACGCCCGGCCACCAGGCTTTCGGGATAAGCGAAAGGCTCGGCAACGGAAGACGCGTAAGCGGCGGTTTGCAGACCCGCCGTGACCACTGCGCCAATAAGGAGCTTGAAAGATGAAAGTGTTTTCATAATGTGCGGAAAGGCGCGGAAACGGCGCGCCTCTTGTCACAGAAAGTACCACAAAAGCCGGGATGAGAGGCAGTGAGTCGGATGAAAATCCCCAAAAAGCAGGAAGGCTTTTTGGGGAGCTGCGACAGAACCCGGCTGAGCGGAAAAACTTACTTGATCGCTCTCCAGCCGATATCCGTGCGGTACTGCATACCCTGCCAGCTCACCTTGCGCACGGCTTCGTACGCGCGGGCCTGGGCTTCGCGAATGCCGTCACCCAGCCCGACCACGCAGAGCACGCGGCCGCCGTTCACGATCATGCGGTGCTCCGCGTCCCAGGCCGTACCGGCATGGAAGACGTGATGCGTTTCGTCATTCTCAGGGAGAGACGTGATCACGGCGCCTTTCTTCGGGCTTTCCGGATAGCCTTCGGCAGCGCAGACCACACCGAGCGCCACGCGGGAATCCCATTCGATCTTGGCCTGATCAAGGCGGCCGTCGATCGCGGCTTCAAACACGTCAGAGAGATCGCTCTTCACGCGGCTCATAATCGGCTGCGTTTCCGGGTCGCCCATGCGGCAGTTGAATTCAAGCACCTTGACGACAGGCGTGCCGTCAGCCGCGTGGCTGATCATGAGGCCGGCGTAAAGGAAGCCCGTGAACGGATGACCTTCAGAAGCCATTCCATCGATCACCGGGCGAATCACCTTTTCCATCACGATCTGATAGACATCAGGCGTCACCACGGGGGCGGGGGAGTAGGCACCCATGCCGCCGGTGTTCGGTCCCTTGTCGTGGTCAAGCAGACGCTTGTGGTCCTGGGAGGTTGCCATCGGAATCACATGCTCACCGTCGCAGGCGACGATGAAGGAGGCTTCCTCGCCATCGAGGAAGTCTTCGATAACCACGCGAGAGCCGGCGGAGCCGAAGCTGTTGCCTTCCAGCATGTCATCGACAGCCTTCAGAGCTTCTTCAACCGTCATTGCCACGATCACGCCCTTGCCGGCGGCAAGACCGTCAGCCTTGACGACGATCGGAGCGCCGTGCTGAAGGATGTACTCGCGGGCGGCCTTGTCATCGGTAAAGGTTTGATACTCAGCCGTCGGAATACCGTGGCGCTTCATGAAGGCCTTTGCGAAATCCTTGGAGGACTCAAGCTGCGCGGCAGCCTGTGTCGGCCCGAAGATCTTTTCGCCGCCCTTGCGGAAGACGTCCACGATGCCCGCGGCAAGCGGTGCCTCGGGGCCGACCACGGTGTAGTCGACGCCGTTTTCGCGCACGAATTTCAGGAGGCCTTCAAGATCCGTCGCCTTGACGGGAACGTTCGTGAGGAGAGGATCCGCATCGGTCCCAGCGTTGCCGGGGGCAACGTAAACCGTCTGAACATGTTCGCTTTGAGCGATACGCCAGGCAAGAGCATGCTCGCGACCGCCGCTGCCGACAACCAAAACTTTCATAGAGAACTCCATAGTGCGCTCATGCTATAGATGAGCGTGGAAAATAGCGCCAAATATAAAAAACGGCCGTGTTGAAGAACACGGCCATGTGAATCCTGAGCAGAAGGGCGGTCCGGCAGGCCGAACCGCGGGAGCGCCCTGATTGCTCTTACTCTTCGTCTTCCGGAAGGTCGAGTTCGGCGGAGCAGTAAACCTGGCTCACGTCGTCGTTGTCTTCCAGTTCGTCGATGATGCGCTGCATCTTTTCAGCATCTTCGCCGGAGAGAACCGTCTTGTTGACCGGCTTCATCGTGATTTCAGCGTAGATGGGGGTCATGCCGGCATCTTCCAGAGCCTTCTGCACGGCTTCGAATTCCTGGATCGTGGGGGGCGTCACGATTTCGATCGTGCCGTCTTCATTTGCCACGACGTCCTCGGCACCCGCTTCCAGACCGACTTCCATCGCCTTGTCTTCATCGGCGCCCGAGGGCAGCACGATCAGGCCGCAGTGCTTGAACATGAAGGCCACAGAGCCTTCAGTGCCGAGCGAACCGCCGTTCGAGGTAAGGATGTGACGGACATCAGACACCGTACGGACCTTGTTATCCGTCGTGCAGTCGATGATGAGGGCCGCGCCGGAAACGCCGTAGCCTTCATAGCGGACTTCTTCGTAGCTCACGCCTTCCAGCTGGCCGGTGCCCTTCAGAATGGCGTTCTTGATCGTGTCCTTCGGGACATTGGCACCGCGGGCCTTGACGAGGGCGAGGCGGAGCTTCGGGTTCATGTCGGGATCACCGCCGCCGCCAGTGCGGGCCGCGATGATGATTTCACGGACGATCTTCGTCCACATATTGGAGCGCTTCGCATCCTGACGACCCTTGCGGTGTTGGATGTTGGCCCATTTTGAATGACCGGACATGCTAGTACCTTAATGAATGTTCAGATAAAACCTCATCAACGGCGCCTGACGGTGCTGAAGATGAACAGAAAGTCAAAAGTGTCTGTATTCTAATCATCCCGACGGGGGGATAGGAAACAGAATAGGAAAAACTGAGGATTATTCCTGAGGAGATAGTTTAAAAGCACTCTGAAAGCGGTTCCAGAGGCTTTTGGTGCCGGGCGTCTACCCGAGAAGGGATAGAAAAATATCAGAATTTACCCTGAATATCTATCAAAATGAGTACAGCAATACGCTGTATCTAACACTCCTTGTTGAGAAAAGTTCATAATCCTTTTGTAGTATTGTGAGTACCCTTCCTGACCATGGATTCCGAGCTCCTGTGGAGGCGGGTGAGGATCCATGCGTAGGTAAATAAGAGGACAAAATGGTCGAAGAACACGGGCAGAGGACGCTGTTGATCGTGGATGAAAGCCCCATTTTTCGTCAGGCCCTGGCTCAGCTTCTGAAGCAGAAAGGGGTGTTTACTGACGTTGTGGAGACAGGTTCTGTATCCGAGGCAGAGTCGGATATTTCCACTCAGGACTTCACCATGGTGATTATTGATCTCGCGCTTCCTGACCATAAGGCGCTGGAGATTCTTCGCCAGGTGAAGGAGCAGAAGAAAGCCTGCAAAGGCGTGATTCTCCTGCAGGGAGCTCATAACGACGAACTGATGGCGGCGATCCGCCTCGAGGCAGATGGATTCCTGACAAAGAACCACATGCCTGATGACATGGTGACCATGATCCGCCGCGTGCTGCAGGGCGAGATGGTGATCAGTGACAGTCTGACGAATGTGCTCGCGCTGACGCTCAGAAACGGGAACGAAGAAGAGGAGCGGAATGTTGACTGCCTCACCTCCCGCGAGCAGGAAGTGCTGAGCTATATCGCCTCGGGCATGAGCAACAAGTCGATCGCGGCCCGTCTCTCCATTACCGATGGCACGGTCAAGGTGCATGTGAAACATATGCTGAAGAAGCTTGGCTTCCGCTCACGCGTTGAAGCCGCTGTCTGGGCGAGCGAGCGGGGTTTCAAGAGCCCTGACGAACCTGCAGCGGATTCGGCCGCTTCCTCTCAGCAGACCGATCTTCCTACCCGGGTGCATTTCGCCTGACAGACCGCTGCGGAAACAGCGCTTCTGAACAGAACATTTACTCGCAGTTTTTCTTTCCTTCTGAAGAAAGTTGAGGTTCAAATGGCAATTCGTAGCTATGACTTCGCCTATGGGCGTGGCCGCAAGCAGTTCTCTCTGGATGACTCGCTCGTCCTGAAGGAGATCCGTACTGAGGATTTCGCTCCGATGACGGATATCAAAGGCGGGGTGCTTGAAGCCATCCGCCATCCGATCGGATGCCCGCCGCTGGATGAAATCGTAAAGCCGGGGCAGACGGTCGCCTTCATCTGCAACGACCTCACGCGCGTTGCGAATTCGTACGACTTCATGCCGGTGTTCCTTGATGAAATGAACCGGCTTGGTGTTCCGGACGAAAACATGAAGATCGTGTTCTCGCTCGGCACTCACCGCAATATGACGCATGACGAAATGGTTGAAGCCGTGGGGGCGGAAGTCGCTTCCCGCGTGAAGATGATCAATTCGGACTGCCATGTGGATCAGGACTTCCTCTATTTTGGTCAGACCTCCCGCGGCACGCCTGTGCTGATCAATAAGAATATCTGTGACGTGGATCATGTCATTCTGACCGGCACGATTGTCTATCACTATTTCTCTGGTTACGGCGGAGGACGCAAGGCCGTTCTTCCGGGCTGCGCCGCGATGGAAACCGTGCGCAAGAATCACAGCTTCATGCTGGATCCCCATGCGGGCCTCGGCAAGACGGTGGGCAACCCTGTTTACGAAGACCAGATGGAAGGTGTGGCTCGCTTTGCAAAGGGCCGCTCGCTCTTCCTCTTCAACGCGGTGCTGAACGCCAAACATCAGTTCCTGAAGATGTTTGCCGGTGACTATGTGAAAGCCCATCAGGTGGCCTGTGAGTTCGTTGACAAGGTTTACGGCGAAGTGATCAATCAGAAGGCGGATCTTGTGATTGCCTCCTGCGGCGGCTGGCCGAAAGATATCAACGTCTACCAGATGCAGAAGACGATGGATAACGCCTCTCTCGCGGTGCGGGACGGCGGCGTTGTGGTTCTGCTTGCTGACTGCGAGGAAGGCAGCGGCTCTCAGGTGCTGGAAGAAACCTGCCGCCGTCTGGGCTCCCCGGACGCGATTGAAGCGGAGCTGGAGCATAACTTTGTGATCGGCGCGAACAAAGCCTATGCCGTGACCCGGAATATGAAGCATGCGAAGTTCATTCTGGTGACGAGCCTGGATCGCAAGATGGCGAAGGAAATGCTCTTCACGGGCGCAGTCGACACCGTTGAGGAAGCGCTCGAAATGGCGAAGACCTACGTGGGCGATCATCCGAAGATCATTCTGATGCCGGAAGGCAGCCTCACGGTGCCCCGTCTTCAGGAAGCATAATTAACCAGGCATAAAACCTGCTCTGACCCCATGTCGGTGCTCCGCCATGGGGTCTTATTTTTAAGCGATGAGTGAAAGAATTCTGTTTGATGAGGCCCGCGACGCGCGGATTGGCCTGCCGGAGGCGGTGTTCAGTGAGGGGAAGGATCCCGAGAGCCTGAAGGAGCTGTTGCTGAGGTTCCGGCGAGGATGCGGGCATCCGATTCTTTTTACGAGACTGAGTATCAAAGCCCTGGAAGCTCTTCCCGAAGATGTCCGTGAGGGATACAGCTACGACCCGATTTCCCGTACGGCGTATGGCGAAAAGCTGCCGGAGAGAGGGGAAGGTTACGGCTCAGTTGCTATTGTCACGGCCGGGACCTCTGACGCTTTTGTCTCGCATGAAGCCGGACGCACGCTTGAGTATCTCGGGGTAAGGCACGAATACTTTGAGGACTGCGGCGTGGCGGGGCTCTGGAGGCTCGAGAAACGTCTTCCCGAGATCAACCGCCATAGTGTTGTGATTGTCTGTGCGGGGCTGGACGCTGCGATCGCGAGCGTTCTCGGCGGCCTGACAGGAAGGCCGCTGATTGCGGTGCCCACTTCCGTAGGGTATGGGGCCGCGAGTGGCGGCGAAACGGCGCTTCACTCAATGCTCTGCTCCTGCGCGCCGGGCGTGGCCGTGATGAATATTGATAACGGCTATGGAGCTGCCTGCGCGGCGGTCCGGATTCTGAATTCCCGCGCTTAACCGATCAAAACCCCGCAGCTCTGGTTGATCTGCGGGGTTTATCTTTGCGATGATGAGGCGGATTACTTTTCTTTATCCGCCTTCAGGAGTTCGCGGACTTCCCGAAGCGAAACCCCCAGGCGCCGGGCGGCCGCCGCAAGATCGTCAAACTCAGGCTTCGCTCTGGAAACCCCCATGCCGGAAGCCTGCTTCAGGCGGATCGCTCCAGCCGGGGTGGACACCTCTGAGAAACTCCGTTTCAGCATGACACGGTGACGGATCTCAAAGCGGATCCCGAGCGTGGATGTGTGACGGAAGAAGAGTGACTGGATCCGGTCGAGATCCTCCGCGTGGCAAAGGCAGGAGAGCATTGTGGCAGCCCTCCCTTTCTTCATGATGATCGGAGTGAGCCAGGCGTCAAGCGCGCCGTTCTCGAGCAGGATATCCCGTGCGAAGCTCAGATCCTCAGCCGTCATGTCATCAATATTGGCGGACAGCTCAGCGACGTCGTCCGTGACAGCGTTTCCCGTTTCGGAGGATTCTCCAAGAAGGGATCGCAGGCAGTTAGGTTCCGGGAACTCTTTCGCTCCAATGCCGCATCCGCTTGCAATCGGAGTCATCGCCGGCATAGCGCCGAATTCATCCGCGAAATAGGAGATCAGGGCGGCACCGGTAGGCGTGCAGAGCTCCCCGGGGAACTTGCTCCCATAAGACGGGATCCCTTCAAGCAGCTTCGCGGTGGCAGGTGTCGGGATGGGGAGGAAACCGTGACTGGTGTACGTCAGACCGCTTCCCACACAGACCGGGGAACAGACGATTTTGTCAGCCCCCAGCATCCGGATCAGGAGACAGACGGACACGATGTCACTGATCGCGTCCTTCATACCGACTTCGTGAAAGTGAATTTCTCCCGGCGCGGCACCGTGAGCCGAGGCTTCTGCCTCAGCAATCCTCTGATAGACCGCAGCGGCGTCCTTCCGTACGTCCTCCGGAACACGCAGCTTATCAATAATCGACAGCACATCAGCAAGCGACGAATGGCTGTGATGGTGATGATGGTGGTGATCCTCTTCAGCGTGATGAACCGGCGGGTGAGCAAGAAGTGTTTCTTCCTCAACGCCGTTGATCACGACATGGGCGTGAAGGCCCGCCATTCCCTTTGAGGCTGATCTGACGAGCGTTGTTTTTACGCCATCAAGCCCCGTTCCATTGATGGTATCCAGATAAACATTCGGATCCGGGAGGAGTGATGCGAGGCTTGCGGTCAGCATATCGCCCGCCGCTCCCATGTTGCATTGCAGATAGAGGATTTTCATAGACAGCAGGATATTCGGTTTTATGGATGAATCATTATCAGCTGAATCAGAAATACAGCTGACACCGGGCAAACAAATAGGGCTCCCGAAGGAGCCCTACTGTGTCTTAATTTCTCTCAGTTTTTATGTTTTGATGCAGCAAGATGAGCCGCTGTGAATTAGAGCCAGCCGTAGAGGTAACCAAGGATGGCACCGACAACAGTAGCGGTGATCACGCCAATCAGACCCGGAAGAATGAAGGAGTGATTGATCACGAACTTGCCGATGTGGGTCGTACCGGAGCGGTCGAACTGCAGAGCAGCCAGGTCAGACGGGTAGGTCGGCAGGATGTAGTAACCGTAGCAGGCGGAGATCATGGAGACTGCGATGCCGGTCGGAACACCGACCTGAACAGCGACAGGCAGAATGATGGCCACAGCAGCGGCCTGAGAGTTCACGAACTTGGACACGACCAGCAGCACCACGGCGTAGAGCCAGGGGTAGGACGTGACAGCGCCCGTCAGAGCAACCTTCAGTTCAGGCAGGTGAGCCTGGAAGAGGGAGTCAGACATCCACGCCACGCCGTACACGGCAGCGATAGCGACAGCGCCAGCGCGGAACACGGAGCTCTTGCCAACGTCAGCAGCGCGGGTGCGGCAGAAGATCACCATCAGAGCGCCGGCAGTCAGCATCATCATCTGAATGATGAGCGTCATGGACATAGCCTTGCCGCCGAACACCGGACGGAGACCCTTGGTAGCACCGAAGACAGCCACGATTGCCACGCACCCGAGGAAGATCCAGAGGGCAGCCCACTGAGACTTGGCAAACTTCTTGCCGAGCAGCGTGGTGGAGTCGCCGTAGACGTACTCTTTCTGCTCCGGATCGGAGATCAGCTTCTGGAATTCCGGATCCTTGTCCAGATCCTTGCCGCGGAACACGGAGTAGGTGGCTTCAGCGAACACACCGATGAAACCAGCCGGGATCGTGACGGACAGAATCGTCAGAAGGTTGACAGCCTGGCCGTTCGGCAGAGTGTGACCGTCAAGAATTGCGACGGCAGACACCAGAGCGACGGAAGCAGGAGAGCAGATGATGCCCATCTGAGCAGCGATCGTCGAAGCGGCCATCGGGCGCTCCGGACGGATGCCGGTCTTGATAGCCACGTCATAAATAATCGGCAGCAGGGTGTAAACCGTGTGGCCGGTACCGCACAGAATCGTGAGGATCCAGGCGCAGTACGGAGCGATGTACACCACGAGACGCGGATGGGAACGAAGAGCCTTTTCAGCGATCTGCAGCAGGCAGTCAAGACCGCCGGAAGCCTGCAGCGTAGCGGAACCCATGATCACGGCCAGAATGGTCAGAATCACGTCAACCGGGGGCTTGCCAGGCTTCACATGGAAGCAGAACACCAGTACGATCAGACCGATACCGGAGATCAGGCCGAGAGCCATACCGCCCTTTCTTGCACCGTAGAACAAGCAGATCAGTACGACTAGAAGTTCAATCCAGAATATTGTTGGAATCATTTTTCTCTCTCTACTCCGAGAAGAATAAGACGGTGTTAGTTTCTCATAAGGAGGTAGTACTAGGTAGGAAAAAAGGACTAATTCTTGATTTAGGACGATATGTAAAGATAGCTATTTTTTATCGGGTTGACTTGGTACTAATGAATTCAGGAAAAATGCTTAGATAGATTTTATATATCCGAACATATAAAGAAACCCGGAAATCGGGCATGTCGGAGGGTGATATCTTGCATTCATGAAGCACTGATTGCATAGAATCCGGCGAAACATGCTGTTTTCCACGGTGTATTCACCTGATGGAGGAGATGATCAGGGGCTTTTCCGGATGAGTACCTATAAAGAGTAAACATTTTGGGCGCATTTCAGAGAGCGGTCTGAAGCCGTGGTTCAGCCCCATTTTTCATTCCCGGCATAAAAAAAGCCCCGCATTTCTGCGGGGCTTTTCTCTGGTTCCGGTCGTCAGACCGGAGTGAGCGGAATTACTCGTTCACATCGTACCAGGGATGCTGAGGCACATAGCGTTCAGCCGGGGTTCCAAGTTTCACCTGGTCAGCGCCGATGCTGTAGTACTTCAGGGCGGTGGCGGCACCGCAGAGGATCATCAGAACTGTGATCACGATCATGGCCTTGCGGAGACCTTCACGTTCGCCGCTCCAGATGCCCCACTTCACGAGCACGCGGTACAGACCGATCAGGCCGTGCGTTTCAGCGGCAACGAGGAAGATGAAGGTGTAGAGCAGGCCGTCATGATAGGCATGCACGCCGGAAAGGTTGGGGTCGATGCCGGACGGATTGGTCAGCATGGAGATCACGTGCGGGAAGACGCAGATCAGCAGCACGACGGCGGTCACGATCTGGATAGCCCAGAGGGTGGTGTCGGTGTGGTGGATCAGGCGGACATGGTTCTTCATGTCGCGGCACTGATGATAGCTGCTCGGGAAGCGGCGCAGAGCGCAGAGACCGTGGATGCAGATGAGGAGCGTGATCAGGCCGACAAAGATCACGTGAGCCCATTCATGGGGATGGCCGCCGATAAAGGTGAGGCCGGAGGTCGCCACCAGGTTCCAGAACAGATCCTTGGAGATCTGGATGGAGCTCGTGAATGCCATGTGGCAGAAAAGGAAAATGGCCAGCAGACCACCGGTCACAGACTGGGCGACATCGCACCAGGCCGTCCACTTGGAGCGGCGGGGCATGTCCTTATCGTTGATGGCACCCTTGATGTTTTCATCCAGCGTCGGCGTATGGGCGCGGAGGATATTGTCTGGGAGTTGCATGGAACAGGTCTCCAAAATTGCAGTGTGTCGCCGTTTATTGACCGGCGTAAGTATTTTTTCTAGCAGACCATACTACTTTTGTCTGATGGCCTACATTGTGCTCTCCGCCACCGGAAGTGAATTTAACCTATATCAATAAATAAGCCCTATTAAGGAAGATAAAAGGTCAAAAAATAAGGGCTAACCCTTAAATAAAACCTGATTTATCAGGTTTTATAGAGGTTAACCCTTAAATTTAGCGAAAAACTTAAAGATCAGAGCGTGCCGAAAATTCTGTCGCCGGCATCGCCAAGGCCCGGAACGATATAGGCATTCTTATCCAGCTTTTCATCCACCGACGCGACATAGAGGTCGATATTCGGGTGAGCCTTGAAGAAAACTTCAACGCCTTCAGGAGCAGCAACGAGAGCGAGGAACTTGATGTTATCTTCCATGGCGCCGCGCTTCAGAAGCACATTGACAGCGTGCACGGAGGAGTTTCCGGTGGCGAGCATCGGATCCACAATGATGCAGCGACGGTTCTTCAGTTCCGGAGGCATACGGACCAGGTACTCGACCGGCTGCTTGTTTTCGTCGCGGTAGAGACCGATATGGCCGACACGGGCGGAAGGCATCAGAGCGAGGAGACCGTCAGACATGCCGAGGCCGGCGCGGAGCACGGGAACAATCACATCCTTCTTGCCGGCGATCACGGGGGCGCGCATCGGAGCGACAGGAGTTTCGATACGGCGGGTCGTGAGGGGGGTGTCGCGGGTGAGCTCATAGCCCATCAGCATCGTGATTTCCTTCAGAAGGATACGGAAATCCTTGGTAGAACACGATTTTTCCCGCATAAGGGTGAGCTTATGCTGCACGAGCGGATGATCAACAATGTGAAGGTGGGGATAGCGGGGATCGGTTTTCAAGGGAGACTCCAGATAAAAACGATGATTAACCGGGTAATTTTAATACCATGCATGAATTCGGAATCTGCATAAGTTTTCGGCAACAGATGTGGCTTTGCTATAGGATTGAATTATGAGCTGTCTCAAAGCGCGGAATTCGTGAGCAAATCCGCGGTGAAAGGAGAAAAAAATGACATTTCGATCCATGGGTGTTCTGATCGTTTTCCTGGTGTCGCTGCTGTTCGTCGTGGTCAACTGGGGCCCGATCATGACGCCGATGCCTATCAGCTTCATTCTCTTCACCGTCAATGCGCCGCTGGGGCTCTTCCTGATCGTGGGCGGAGCACTGGTTTTCGTGGTTTGTCTCCTCTGGATGCTCTGGAAACAGGCGACAACGCTGGTCGACCTGCAGAAGGCAAACCGCGAAGCGAGAACCGCCCGCGCCGCGGCTGAGACCGCTGAAGGCTCCCGGATCGTGAAATTTGAAGAGGGGCTTGATGAGCGCTTTGTCCGGTTTGAAAAAGATCTGCTTGAAAAGGTGGCCGGTGAGCTGAAGGCGAGCCGTGAGTCAGACGAAGCCGTGAAGAAGGATCTGCAGCAGACAATCGAGCAGATGAAGCAGAGTCTTGATGCTTCAGTGAAGGCTCTGAAGGAAGTCGAGGAACAGACCAATCAGAGACTGATCTGACACGGTTGGATTCGGAAAACTGAAAGCCCCGCAGAATCTTTTGATTCCGCGGGGCTTTTGCTCGTCAGGGAGTGTGGTTTCCGGAATTACTCCGTGAGACCGGATTCCTGATGCAGACGGGTGATGTAATCCACTTCTTCAGCGGCGCCAAGGAACACGGCGACACGCTGGTGGATCTTCTCAGGCTGAATTTCCATGATGCGGCGGAAACCGTTGGTAGCCTTGCCGCCAGCCTGTTCAATCAGGAAAGACATCGGGTTCGCTTCGTACATCAGACGGAGCTTGCCGGGGCGATCCGGATTCTTATCGTCCTTCGGGTAGGTGAAGAAACCGCCGCGGCACAGAATACGGTGGACTTCGGCCACAAAGCAGGCAATCCAGCGCATGTTGTAGTTCTTGCCGCGGGGGCCCTTCTTGCCATCAAGCAGTTCGCCGACGTACTGCTGCACGGGCTTCAGCCAGTGACGCTGATTGGAGCAGTTGATAGCGAATTCCGCTGTTTCGGCGGCGATGCGGATGTTTTCTTTCGTGAGGTAGAAAACACCGGTCGAAGGATCAAGCGTAAAGGCAGAAACACCGTGACCCAGTGTGAAAACGAGCTGGGTCTGCGTGCCGTAGAGCGCGTAACCAGCGGCAGCCTGATTGATGCCAGGCTGCATGAAGTCAGCCTCCGTGATGTCGCGCTTCTTGCCGCCCGGGCAGGGAAGAACCGAGAAAATAGTGCCGATCGGGGCATCGATATCAATGTTGCTCGAGCCATCGAGCGGATCGAAAAGGATCAGGTAGGGACCGACAGCATATTCGTCTGAGACGCGGAGGACTTCCGTCATCTCCTCGCTCGCGAGGCCGGAGAGCATGCCGCAGGGCTCATTCGCCGTGCACATGATCTCGTTGCTGATCACGTCGAGTTTTTTCTGGTCCTCACCCTGAACGTTTTCCGTTCCGGCCAGACCCAGAACGCCGGCAAGCGCTCCCTGGGAGACTTTCCCGCGGATATTCTTCGCCGCGTCAGCGACGGAGAGCAGCAGCGTGGTGAGCTCGTGGGGAACGCTGTTCTCGCGCTCTTCGCGGGCGAGATACTGATGAAGAGTCATCAGAGCCATGTTTGAACTACTCCTTAAGTAATCAGTTCTGAAAAAGACGGTATCAATCGGTGAGACCAAGAGACTTGTCGAGGATTTCCTGGACGCCGACCGGAAGTCCGGGAATGTGCTTCGCTTCGTTAAGAACCCTGTACATCATTTGAGCGCGGTCCGGGGTGTAGCGCTTCCAGTGATCAAGTGTCCGGGCAACACGTGCAGCGACATACTCGTTGACAGAGCAGAGCTCCCTCAGAATCTGCAGCCAGAACTCGTAGCCTTTGCCGTCTTTGCGGTGGAACTCCGGCTCGTTGTTGCAGAAGGCAAGAATAAGCGCATAGACGTTATTCGGGTTCTTGATGGAGAACGCTCCGCAGTCCATCAGCTGGCGGACACGGGTAAGCGTGTCGGCTTCGCCAGGCTGTGTGCCGGCAGAGGCCTGGACCGTAAGCCACTTGTTGATAAGGATCGGGTTGCCCTGCCACTCTTTGGCGGCCTCAACCAGCATGTTGGTCTTTGCGGGGCTTGCCGAATTCACGACACTGGTGAGAGCGGCAAGCTTATCCGTCAGATTGTTGGCCTTCTCAAACTGGCCGCGAAGCGCGATCAGCGCCTTCGGATTGCCGCCCGTGATCAGGTAGTCATAGGCCAGGTTCTTCAGCGAACGGCGGCCGGCGGACTCAGAGTCCGGAGAGTAGTCACCGGGGGTCTCGTAGGATTCAGCCAGCTTGAAGAGAAGCGAGGAATAGCGGCGGCCGATCGCGGCCTTCAGCTCAGTACGGGCTTTGCGGATCGCATCCGGATCAATAACCGCGCGGGGCTCGCCGATGAGGTTTTCGGCGGGAAGCTGCAGCGTGATGGCACGGAAGGCCGGGGTGAGCGTCTCATCGGTCAGGATCTGCTCAAACGAGGAGAGCAGATTGTGATCGGCTTCAGGCTTTCCGCCCATTTCGATCACATCTGTCATGTCCTCAAGAACGCCGAGCATCAGGCGATTCATGGCATCCCAGCGGTTGAACGGATCCGCGTCATTGCGGGCGAGGAACGCCAGTTCATCGCGCGTATAGGCGTAGTCGAGGATCACTGGCGCAGAGAAATCGCGGAGAAGTGAAGGCACCGGGCGGGATCCGACGTTCACAAACGTCCACTCGTTCTCCTCATCCTTCAGTTCAAGGACACGTGTTGTGCCGAGAGGCGCGGTTTCACCCTCAAGCTGCAGAGGAATGTCATGCCCTTCGGAATCCACGAGCCCGACCGCGATCGGAATGACAAACGGATGCTTCACAGGCTGCCCCGGCGTGGCAGGAGTGCTCTGGCTCGCAACAATCGTATAGGTGCTCGCTTCCGGATCCCAGTAGGTCTTTACCTGAACCCGGGGCGTACCGGCCTGGCTGTACCAGAGGAAGAACTGTTTCAGATCGCGGCCATTCGCTTCGGCCATGGCGTTGATGAAGTCTTCGCAGGTGGCTGCACGGCCGTCGTTCCGCTCAATGTAGAGAGACAGGCCCTTCTTAAAGCCCTCTTTCCCGAGCATGGTCTGAAGCATGCGGTAGATTTCCGCACCCTTCTCATACACGGTCATCGTGTAGAAATTGTTGATCTGACGGTAGCTTTCCGGCCGGATCGGATGAGCCATCGGACCCGCATCTTCAGGGAACTGACGCGAGCGGAGGGCGCGGACATCCATAATGCGCTTGATGACAGCGGACTTACCGAGCATATCGCGCGAGAACTCCTGATCGCGGAAGACGGTGAGGCCTTCCTTCAGCGTGAGCTGGAACCAGTCTCTCAGAGTGACCCGGTCGCCCGTCCAGTTATGGAAGTATTCGTGACCGACAACGGATTCAATATTGAAGTAATCGAGGTCCGTCGCCATCTTCGGTGTCGCGAGCACATAGCGCGTATTGAAGATGTTCAGGCCCTTATTCTCCATGGCTCCGAAATTGAAGTCGTCGGTAGCGACAAGCATGAAGCGGTCCAGGTCATACTCGAGTCCCCAGCGGGTTTCATCCCAGTGGATGGCTCGCTTGATGCACTCCATTGTGTGCTCAGTCTTATCAGCATTCTGAGGCTCAACCCAGACCTGAAGCAGGCAGTCCTTGCCGTTTGCGAGCTTATAGACTTCCTCACGCTTCACCAGCTTTCCGGCGACAAGCGCGAAGAGGTAGCAGGGCTTGAGAGAGGGATCTTCCCAGATGGCGAAGTGCCGTCCGTTATCCAGATCTCCCTGCTCAATGAGGTTGCCGTTTGAGAGAAGGATCGGATACTGCTCTTTGTCAGCCCGGATTTCAACATGGAATCGGGTCAGCATGTCCGGGTGATCCGGGAAATAGGTGATCCGGCGGAAGCCTTCCGATTCGCACTGGGACATGAAGTTCCCGTTGGACATATAGATGCCCGAGAGCAGTGTGTTGGCCTGCGGATGGAACTTGTTATAGATAGTGATCGTGGTCTTCTGGCGGATACCACGGATGATGAGAGCCTCGGGTGTAACCGTATAGCGTTCCGTGGAGAGCGGGCTGCCGTTCTCAAAAACGGAAGCAAGCTCGAGTTCGCTTCCGTTCAGCACCAGATCGTGGTCTGAATCCGTGAGCGGCTCAATGCGCATCGTGTTGTAAACCGTCGTGGTGACGGGGTCCAGATTGAAAACCAAGTTGATGTTTTCCACGCGGAAGGCGGGTTCCTGGTAATCAAGCCGGTTAATGACGGCAGAACTCATATCAACAAACTCCATCAGAAAAGCCAATGAGCCACATTGTAAATGGGATGCAGACGCTTGAAAGGCCAGTCAGCGCTATAGGCAAGAAAAAACCCGACAGTCAGAAACTGTCGGGTTTTTGGATCAGTGCTTAGGACTGATTACTGGGCGGCAACAGCGCTGGAGGCGGCAGCATCAGAAGCAGCAGCTTCGGAGGAAGCGGCGGCGGAGGCAGCGGCAGCGGCGGCGGCTTCAGCAGCAACGCTGGGACGCGGCTTGCCAGCGTTCACGGCGTCAGCGTCAGCCTGGGTGTTGAGGCCCGTGTAATCATGGCCGGCCGTCTTGTGGCATTCGATGCAGTTGACGGACGTATCCTTCACGAACTCAGCGTGGAAAGCAGCCACATCCGGGTTCTTGTCGTTCTTCATCTTGGCGAGGTTATGGCAGCCACGGCAGTTGGAGAAGCCGGTGGACTTCATGTATTCCTGAACGTCCTTGCTGAGTTCAGGAGCCATGGCCTTCTGCTTGTCATAGGTGTTCATGTGACCAGCAACCTGACCAAAGAAGGACTTGGAACCGGAAGTGCCCTTGTGGATCAGCATGCCGATGTACTGGAAGCCGTTGATCTCGTGGGTGGAACCATACTTCAGGTGGCAGTCAGAGCAGCCGGCGGTCACGCCAGACGGGGTCTTGGCGTGCTGGCCCTGATGATAGGCCGCATAGACATAATCCATGGAGTGGCAGAAGGAGCCGCAGAATTCAGTCGAACCGGCCCAGTGAATCACGGAATTGAACACACCGAAAGCGACGAGGCCGATGACAGCGCCGACGAGACCGATCAGGATGGCGCCACGTTTGCAGTTTTTCATAACTCAGTACCCTACTGTGCGTACAGCCTTAGAAGTATCGGGACTCTAAAGACTGTCACTTTTGTATTTTTTAGAAAAATAGAACTGAGGCGGACCTCTCCATATCCGGCTCAGGCGCCATAATATGCCGAAGAGTTAGAAAAGGGGGCTGCAGAGGTTTGACTGTGGTCAAACTTCTTAAGAGTCACTTAAGAAACCTAAAGAAACCTCAACTTAAGAACTAGTCCATTCGCGCGATAACAACAGCGTTCGACGCAACCGTTGCCTGGGCTTCCATACCCGGGGCAAGGTGGTGGTTATGCTTCGCGAACCCGATGACAATGAGTCCGGAAGGCAGTCGGAGCGCCACTTCGCCGCCTTTTTCGGACCGCGTGCAGCGCACAACACGCCCGGTCAGACGGTTATCCAGATTGGCATCAGGAAAGCTCTTCGCGATTTCAACCGCTGTGGCCTTCGCCGCGGCAATCATCCGGACACCAGGCTTAAGCCCCAGAAGCTGGGCGCTTTCCGCAGTAACAGACGCCTTAATAATGTTCTCTTCATCAAGCCGAAGGAAAACACGGACCAGCGCTGAGCCGTGTTTCACGTTTTCCACCACGCAAGGAAGATTGTTTCTCATGCTGGAAAGAATGCCGGATGTGGTGAGGTGGTTCGCCAGAGGCTGTTCGGCATCAGTAAAGCTCCGGAGCACCTCGCTTCGGGCCTGAGCGATGCGGTCCGCAATCTTCAGAATCTGCTCCCCCGTTACGGTGAGCGTGGTTCCGCCGCCGCGGTTTCCACCGACCAGCTTCTCGACCAGCTTTCCGCCAGCCAGATTCTCAAGCGTTTCAAGCGCCTGCCAGGCCGCTTTGTAAGAGACGCCAGACGCACGGGCAGCTTCAGAAATTGAGCCGGTTTCCTTGATTCGGCGGAGGATGTCGATCCGCTTATCGGATAAAGCCGCAAGAGAGCGGGTGAATTCGATCGGGTCAGCCTTATGGCCAGAGTCAGAAGTAGTGGTCGTTTTTTCCGAATTGTTTTGCATGACAGATGGCAATAAATGAGGGTAAGATTCGCTATTCAGACGCGATTATTCTAATTTAGAATAGCGCTGTTGAGTTAGCTGTATTTTATAACTCTATGTTTTATCCACTTCCTAGACAGGTAAGAATATGAAACTTTCTACTGCTGTTGTCGCCGGCGCTGTTGCCGCCGTCTTTTCCGTCGCTCTTCCGGCCGGAGCTGAAGAAATCCAGGTTGCAGTTGCTGCCAACTTCACGGCGCCTGCTCAGGAACTCGCTCCGATTTTCGAGAAGCAGACCGGCAACAAGGTGAAGCTGTCTTTCGGCAGCACCGGTGCTTTCTTCGCTCAGATCAATAACGGCGCTCCGTTCGACATCCTGCTCGCAGCTGATGATACGACTCCCGCCAAGCTCCTTGCCAACGGCAACGGTGTGAAGGGCTCCGCTTTCACCTATGCTCAGGGCAAGCTCGTGTTCTGGTCCGCCGATCCGAAGCTCGTGGATAAGGATGGCAAGGCTGTGAAGGAAATGAAGTTCAATAAGTGCGCTGTTGCCGACCCGAAGCTCGCTCCGTATGGCGAAGCCGCTTATGAAACCCTGAAGTCCCTGAAGCTCCTCGACAAGTATCAGCCGAAGTTCGTGACCGGTAACAACATCGGCAAGACCTTCCAGTTCGTGAAGACCGGCAACGCTGAGGTTGGTTTCGTTGCACTGTCCCAGGTTTACAAGAACGGCAAGATCACGGAAGGCTCCGGCTGGATTGTTCCGTCCAAGTACTATCAGCCGATCCGTCAGGACGCGGTGCTCCTGAAGCACGGCGAAAAGAGTGCCGCTGCCAAGAGCTTCCTCAAGTTCCTGCAGTCCGCTGAAGCGAATAAGCTGAAGCAGTCCTACGGCTACGCCACGCACTGATAGGGCGAACCGCATTAAACCTCAGGTAGATTCCCAGAATGTTCAACGGCATTGAATTCACGTGGGAAGAACTGCAGCCGGTGTTTGTCAGTATTCAGCTTGCAGTCCTCACGACCATATTTCTCGTGATTCTCGTCACGCCTCTGGCGTGGTGGCTTTCGAGGAAGAAAACAACGGCGCGTTCCGTGATCAGCTCTATCGTTACGCTGCCTCTGGTTCTGCCGCCTACTGTTCTGGGTTTCTACATGCTGGTCTTCATGGGACCGAACGGACCGCTCGGGAAACTTACGGAGTCGCTCGGCATCGGGCTTCTCACCTTTACTTTCCCGGGCCTTCTGATCGGCTCTATGGTTTATTCACTTCCCTTCATGATCCAGCCGCTCCAGAATTCTTTTGAGGCTCTGGGACCTGTCCCGGGGGAAGTGGCCGCAACGCTGGGCGCAACGCCGCTCGGCGCGTTCTTCAGAGTCATTGTTCCGCTCTGCAAACCTGGATTCCTTACCGGTATTGTTCTCACCTTCGCGCACACCATCGGCGAATTCGGTGTCGTACTGATGATCGGCGGCAATGTGCCTGGGAAAACCCAGGTTGTGTCGACCGAGATCTACACTTTCGTGGAAGCGATGGAGTATGACAAAGCGCATGTTCTGGCGGGCGGCATGCTGATCTTCTCCTTCATCGTGCTCTTCGTGCTTTCGATTCTGAATCACCGCTCCGGGAGGTCCAAGGCATGAGCGAAGAGAAAAGAACAGGCGGCAGCATCCGGCTGCACCTGAAACGGGGGAAAGATTTCTCCCTCGATGTTGAATTTGAGCTGAACCAGTCCGGCATTACTGTGCTTTTCGGGCCCTCCGGATGCGGAAAGACCACGATCCTCCGATCGGTTGCGGGTCTTGAGCATGCCAAGGGCAGGGTTGTCATTGGGGACGAGGTCTGGCAGGACGATGAAAAGAAGATTTTCGTTCCGACATGGAAGAGACCGCTTGGCTATGTGTTTCAGGGAGCGAGTCTCTTCCCTCACATGACAGCCGGACAGAATATCCGTTTCGGTCTTCGCTATCCCCGGGGACGGGGTACGACGGAAGAGCGTATCAGTGAAGCTGTGAAGCTTCTGGGACTTGAGAAGCTGCTGGATCATAAGCCCGCGCAGCTCTCCGGCGGCGAGCAGCAGCGAGTCGCTATTGCCCGGGCTCTTGTGCTGAACCCAAAGATTCTGCTTCTCGATGAACCGCTCTCGGCATTGGACTGGGAGCGCCGCCAGGAGATCATGCCGTGGATTTCGAGAATCCGCGACGAGCAGCATCTTCCGATGCTGTATGTCACGCATTCGGCGGATGAGATGGCGCGTCTCGCGGATAACGTCGTGCTGATGGAGCGGGGACGCATCAAGGCTCAGGGCAGCGCTCAGGATATTCTGAGTCGGTTCAAAACGCAGGCAGAAGTGGGTGAGGCCCGGGAATCCATTCTGGAAGGCCAGACGGCTGAGCGGGATGAGAAGTACGGACTCGTCCGTGTCGCTCTGTCCGATTCCGACGCGTCGCTCTGGATTCCCGATTCAGGGCTGAGTCTGGGGAGCCGCATCCGGATAGGGCTCTTCGAGCGGGATATTTCTCTCGCACTGACGCCTCACACGGACACCAGTATTCAGAATGTCATTCCGGTTGTTGTGAAGTCAGTCGATCGGAAACCGGGAGACGCGCAGGTCGGTGTACTGCTCTCTGTCGGCAGTCAGCAGCTGGTTGCCAGAATCACCGCCAGATCCTGTGATCATCTGGGTATCGCGCCTGGGTGCCGGCTCTGGGCCCAGATCAAATCGGTGGTGATCAAGTCCTGAGTTACCGCAGGATAATTGGATTCATTCGTTTCAAAACAGCAGACAGAAAAAGGGCAGGCCTATTGAAAAGCCTGCCCTTTCTTATTTAGAGACGCTGATCTCAGGCGCGCTTCGCGAGCTCAACCGCCTTGCCGATATAGGTCGAAGGCTTGAGTTTCAGGAGACGGTCCTTCGCCTCGGCCGGGATCTCGAGCTTCTGGATGAAGTCAGCGAGCACGGCTTCCGTGATGCCATCCTTGCCGCGGGTCAGAGCTTTCAGCTGCTCGTAGGGCTTCGGGACACCATAACGGCGCATCACGGTCTGAATGGCTTCTGCCAGCACTTCCCAGGCGCTGTCGATATCAGCAGCGATCGCGGGGAGGTTGATCTGGAGTTTGCCAAGACCGCGCTCGAGGGCGTTGTAGCCGACGAAGCAGTAGCCGAAAGCGACTCCCATGTTGCGGAGCACGGTGGAGTCCGTGAGGTCACGCTGCCAGCGGGAAATCGGAAGCTTGCCGGCCAGGTGATTCAGGAAGGCGTTGGCCATGCCGAGATTGCCTTCGGAGTTCTCAAAGTCGATCGGGTTCACCTTGTGCGGCATCGTGGAGGAGCCGACTTCACCGGCCTTCAGCTTCTGGTGGAAGTAACCGAGCGAGATGTAGCCCCAGATGTCACGGTCCATATCGATCAGGATCGTGTTCGCGCGGGTGATTTCCTGGAAGAGTTCAGCCATGTAGTCGTGCGGCTGGATCTGGATCGTGTGCGTATCGAAGCTGAGGTGCAGGCGGTTTTCGATCACGTTCCGGGAGAAAGCTTCCCAGTCCTTCTCGGGGTAGGCAATGATGTGAGCGTTGAAGTTGCCGACAGCGCCGTTCATCTTGGCGAGGATCTGCACGTTCGCGATGGCGTCCATCACGCGCTGCAGACGCACAGCAAAGACCGCGAATTCCTTGCCGACTGTCGTCGGGGAAGCGTGCTGGCCATGGGTACGGGCGAGCATCGGGACTTCAGCCCACTCGTGGGCAAAGCCGGCGACCGTGTCGTGAAGCTTCTTCAGGAAGTCGAGGAGTTCCTTGCGGCCTTCAGTCAGCATGAGCGCGTGGCTCGTGTTGTTGATGTCCTCGGACGTGCAGGAGAAGTGCACAAATTCGGAAGCCTTGGCGAGCTCGGCGTCGTGAGCCACCTGAGCCTTGATCCAGTATTCGACCGCCTTCACGTCGTGATTGGTGGTCTTTTCGATGTCCTTGATCTGCTGGCAGCTTTCAACCGTTAAGTTCGTCACGAGGCCGCGCAGGAAAGCCTTGCCGTGCTCGGAAATTTCGCTGAGTTCAGGCAGACCGAATTCAGAAAGGGCGATGAGCCATTCCGTTTCAACCTGAACACGGGCTTTCATGAAGGCGTATTCAGAGAAGATTTCACGCAGCGCGTCAGTCTGCCGGGCATAACGTCCGTCGAGGGGGCTGAGGGCTGTAAGAGAGGAAAGATCCATTTCGATATGATCCAGAATTGAAAGAAAAAGTCGTTAGCCGATCAATTTTAACAGTCGCCGTATGACTTTGGCGTTGATAAGGGCACAACACAGAGAGTCTGTGCCGTGTATAGGCGAGGCATAACCGGAAAGCTCTGAAACCGATAAGATGAAGAAGAAGGGAGCCAGTTTTCGGGGCTCCCGCGAGAAGGAAGATTCCTATTTTTCCCTCAAAGGACACAGATGACAGCTGCCGCAGGTTCTCCGCTTGATGTATCAGTGGGGTTGCCGGGAGGTTGGAGTGAGGATCTTTTCGGTGACAGGCCGGATGACGGTCCGGTTATGCCTCAGCCCCAGACTGAAGAAATCCGGCGCCTCGCGAGGATTATTCCCCGCTCGGTGAGGCTGGGCTCGTGTTCATGGGCTTTCCCTGGCTGGAAGGGAATTGTCTGGAGCCGTTACAGCGGCGTTCAGGACCTGGCAAACGAAGGACTGAGAGCCTACAGCAGTCATCCCTTGCTTCGGACGGTCGGTGTAGATCGCGCTTACTACAGACCGCTCACCGTTGGACAGTACTGGCATTTCGCTGAGCAGGTGCCGGATGACTTCCGTTTCCTGGTAAAAGCGCCGGCGGCTGTTACGGACTGCATGGTGCGGGGGGCAAACGGAAGACCTCTGCGCGAGAACGCGTTCTTTCTGAATCCTGAGAAAGCAGCGCAGGAATTTGTTCATCCGGTCATTGAGGGACTTGGAAAGAAGGCCGGGCCTCTTGTTTTCGAAATGGCTCAGGTGCCTCGTGAACTGATTTCAAGTGCCGAGAAAAGAATCCGTCTGGTGGAAAGGATCGGGGAGTTTCTGAATCGGCTGCCGAAGATCGGCGAAGAGGCGGAGAATGCCTTTTACGCGGTGGAAATCCGTACCCCGATTATCTATACGCCGAGGTTTGTTTCAATGCTTCGAGGAGCTGGTGCGAGGCTTGTCACGGGGCTTCACCCGACAATGCCGGACGTCGCGCGGCAGACCAACGCCCTTCATATGATGGATTGTCCGGAGGCGGAGTCCCCGGAGGATTTTCGGCTTGCGGGGCCGCTGGTTGTGCGGTGGACACTCGCCATGGGAGACCGCTTTGATGACGCGAAAAGGCGTTACGAGCCGTTCTCAAAGATCCAGAGGCCGGACCCGGTCACACGAGAAGGCATTGCGACTCTTATTCTTGCCGCGATCCGCGGCGGACAGCCGGCCTATGTGGTGGCGAATAACAAGGCGGAGGGGTGCGCGCCGCTCGGCATGGTAGCACTGGCTGAACGGCTCTCAGAGCGGCTGACAGAGGAGCGCGACAGAGACGAGCAGGAGAAACTCCTGCCGACTCCCCCTAAAGCTCATCCCTGAGAGGCGGCCAGGCTTCTTCAAGGCTTTCCATACGGACTTCAGGAGACCAGAGCTTCTGAAGTGTTTCCGTACGGGCATCCGGATTCCCCGTGCACCAGAATCTGGAAATGGCTGAGGCACCGGCAGTTTTCCGGATGGATCCTTCCTCAGTCAGTCTCTGAGCGAGGAATCGGGCAACAGCGGGGCTCGGGTCAATGATGACAACATCTTTTCCGGCCACCGCCTGTATTTCGTCCGCAAGGAAAGGGTAGTGCGTGCAGCCAAGAACGAGCGTATCGGCGCCCTGATCAATCAGGGGGCCCACGTACTTCTCAATAATGCGGCGGGTCTTCGGCGTGTGAAATTCACCTGCTTCGACCTGCTCCATCAGTCCAGGGCACGCGACCGGGATCACCCGGTCATTTCCGGCGAAGCGCTCGATCAGGCTCTCGAGACGATTCGATGTAATGGTCCGTGTTGTAGCGAGCACCCCGACAACTCCGTCTTTTGTCATCCGTACAGCAGGTTTGACGGCGGGCTCGATACCGATTACGGGGAATGGGAACTCTGCTCTCAGCCGGTCAATGGCTGCGGATGTCGCGGTGTTGCAGGCCACGACAATCGCCTTCACGCGGTGGGCTGTGAGAAATCCCGCGATCTTCATAACGCGGTCTTCAATCCAGCTTCCAGGGCGGTCGCCCCAGGGAGCTTTGCCGCAGTCACAGGCAAAAAGGAGGTCCTCAAGCGGAAGGGCCTTACGGATTTCCCTCAGGACAGACAGACCGCCGAGACCGGAATCCAGGGCTCCGATCGGAAGCGATGGATCCCGCCAGTCATAATTGAGTGAAGCCATTTTCAGTGTTGTCCGGAGGCGGCAGGCTTTGGTGCGCTGGCTCTTGAAAGACGGTCATTCACAGCGTTCCAGAGCGAGCCCTTCGGCGGGCGGGCAATGAGGATGTGAGAGGTGCCGGCTTCATCGAGCGCATGGAGGTTGGCATACAGCCGGGCCGCATACTCAGGCTCGGATTCAGCGGACTGCAGACGGAAAACCGCGTTCGCCGGACACCGGCCAAGAATGCTTTCGGGCGCCAGTACGGCACAGGTTTCGGGAGCGAGAGATGCGGCGATTTCAGGAATCGCATCTTCGTCCGCCAGAGTCACAGGTGTGACCGGGGCGTAATGACTCTTCAGCTGACCGGAAACCTTGGGAGACGAGGGTTTCGGATTGACGACCGGGCGGCCCAGTGCTTCTTCCAGCATTTCACGGGTCACGGCACCGTACCGGAGCAGTTCGGGCTCGTCACTCGCGAGATTGATGATGGTCGATTCAACGCCGACTGTGCAGGGGCCGCCGTCCAGAATCATGTCAACTTTGCCATTCGGCTTGACACCGAGGTCATGCAGCACGTGCTCAGCCGTGGTAGGAGAAATTCTTCCAAAACTGTTCGCGGAGGGACCGACGATTCCGCGATGGCGGGGACCGGAAAATGCCTCAAAGAGGGCATGTCCAAGCGGATGGGAAGGGCACCGGAGGCCGACGCTTCTCTGACCTCCTGTGACCCATGAGCCGCAGCGTTCTGCCCGGGGAACCACCATGGTGAGAGGGCCCGGCCAGAATTTTTCTGCGAGGAGCTGAGCAGCAGGCGGCATTGGATCCGCCCACCAGCTGATGCTTTCCGCATCCGGCAGATGAACAATCAGCGGGTGCCAAGTCGGTCTCTGCTTGGCGGCAAAGACCTTGCCGACAGCCGCTTCATTATCGGCATCAGCTCCGAGTCCGTACACGGTCTCTGTCGGGAAAGCGACGATACCGCCGGACTCCAGTATGGCGACTGCGCGTTCGATCTCGCGCTCCTGCTCTTTTGTCAGCTCCATTTTTCCTACTTTTCCAAAATTACACCGGGGTCGGCAGCCTCAGGATGACAGCTACCTTTTTCGCGCGCTCAAGAGCCTCTTCGGGGGTCTTCCCAAGGCAGGTGACGTGCCCCATCTTGCGGCCGTGACGGGCTTCCGCCTTGCCGTAAAGGTGAAGTTTCACACCCGGAATAGCGAGCACCGCATCCCAGTCCGGTTCCTTCAGCCCATCAGCCGTTTCCCAGGAATCACCGAGGATATTCAGCATAACGGCCGGGGAAAGCAGCGTGGTATTGCCGAGCGGGAGTCCCGCCATCGTGCGGACCTGCTGCTCAAACTGGCTCGTCATGCAGGCCTCGATCGTCGCGTGACCGGAGTTATGCGGACGCGGAGCGGTCTCATTGGCGACAACAGAGCCGTCTTCCAGAATGAAGAATTCGATGCAGAGCACACCGATATACTTCAGGCCGTTCGCGATGCGAATGGCGTAAAGGCGGGCTTCCGCTTCGGCGTCTTCAGGAATACGGGCCGGAAGCACGGTTTCCGCGAGGATGCCGTTTTTATGATGGTTTTCGAACACCGGGAAAGTGGCGCTTTCGCCATCAAATCCGCGGCAGACGATCACGGAGCATTCGGTCTTCAGCTGCAGCTTCTTCTCGAGAATGCAGTCGACGGAACCGAGTGAGTGATAGGCCTGAAGAAGGTCTGCGGGAGTGTCGACCGAAACCTGACCCTTGCCGTCATAGCCGAGACGCGCGGTCTTCAGAATGCCGGGGAAAAGATCCGGATCAGCGTCAACGCAGTCTTCATCAGACAGAATGGCGAGGTGAGGAGCCACCGGCACGCCGGTAGAGGCGATAAACGCCTTTTCCGCGCTGCGGTCCTGGGAGATCGCCACCGCTTCAGCGAGCGGAGCCGTACGGCAGCCCTTCTCTGCGAGATACGCGAGAGAAGGCGACGGAACATTTTCAAATTCGGTGCTGACAGCGGGGCAGATGGAGGCAATTTCGTCCAGTGCTTCCCGGTCTTTATAGCTTCTCTGAATACGGCGCGCGGAAACTTCTCCCGCGGGGCTGACTTCACCCGGATCCAGAACCAGAACGTGATACCCGAGGCGCGAGGCGGCCGAACTGAACATACGGCCGAGCTGACCGCCGCCCATCATTCCAAGCCAGGAGCCGGGCGGAAGCGCTTTCGTGTTTTTCATCAGCAGGCCTCGGAGAAATCGTCGGTCGGAAGCACCATGTCGCGGGCGGCCTGGTTCTGAGAGGCGCGGAACTGCTCAAGCTTCTCAGCGAGCGTGTCGTCCGTCATCGAGAGCATTCGGACCGCGTAAATAGCGGCGTTCGCGGCGCCGGCCTCACCGATAGCGAAAGTGGCGACCGGAACCCCCTTCGGCATCTGAACGATGGAGTAGAGCGAGTCCTGCCCCCGGAGGTACTTGGAGACACAGGGAACACCCAGAACCGGGAGTGTGGTCTTGGCGGCCAGCATTCCGGGCAGGTGGGCAGCTCCGCCGGCACCGGCGATGATTGCCTTCAGCCCTCTGGAGCGGGCTGTTTCTGCGTAGGCGAACATTTCGTCCGGCATGCGGTGCGCGGAGACGACCTTAGCCTCAAACGGAATGCCGAACTGCTCAAGGATCTTGCAGGCGTTGCTCATGACATCCCAGTCGGAGGACGAACCCATAACGATGCCGATCAACGGCTTTTTATCGATTTTGCTGGTCATTTGTGATTCTGAAGACATGCGGTAAAAAAATTTGACGGAGGAAGGGATAGTGTCCCGACCTCCGTTGTGAGCGAGTCAGCTGCAGACTGCTATCTCAGCCGAGCTTGATGCCGGCGAGGCGGAACAGAGCTTCGCGATATTTCTCGCTCGTCCGCTGAATAACCTCTTCCGGCGGAACCGGCGGCTCAGACTTCTTATCCCAGCCGGTCGATTCAAGCCAGTCGCGGATGTACTGCTTGTCATAGGAGGGCGGCGAAATGCCCACATTGTACTGATCGGCAGGCCAGAACCGGGAGGAATCCGGCGTCAGCACTTCGTCCATCAGGCGGATATTGCCCGCTTCATCAATGCCGAACTCAAACTTGGTGTCGGAAATGATGATGCCCTTCGTGGCAGCGTATTCAGCCGCCTTCTTGTAGAGCGTCAGGGTGGCGTCGCGGATCGTCTTCGCGACATCGCCGCCGTAGCGCTTCACGCATTCTTCATAGCTGATCGGTTCGTCATGCGTGCCGATCGGGGACTTGGCGGACGGGGTGAAGATCGGCTCGTCGAGCTTCTGGGACATCTGCAGCCCGGCCGGGAGCTTGACACCGGAAACCGACCCATCAGCCAGGTATTCCTTCCAGCCGCCGCCGGTCAGATAGCCGCGGGCCACGCATTCGATCATGATCGGCTTCAGTTTCATCGCCACGACGGAACGGCCGCGGACCTGGTCAGCTTCTTCCGGAGCGACAACGGACAGCGGATCGATGCCGGTCAGATGATTCGGCAGCACGCCCTTCAGCTGTTCAAACCAGAAGTTCGTGAGTTGGGTCAGTACCTGTCCCTTGTAAGGAATCGGAACCGACAGGATGAAATCGAACGCGGAAATGCGGTCGGTTGCAACGATGAGCAGCTTGTCGTCGCCAACCGCATAGCTGTCCCGAACCTTGCCACTGTATACGAGGGGCAGTGACTTCAGGCTGGTTTTCAATAGACCCTGCATGGGTGATCTCCAGAGGAAGTGACAAAATAACCTGCGATTCTTTATTTTACTGCTGCAGAAAACAGTGATTGTTGCCCGCAGGGTTATTTTGCGGCGTTTCGCGCCTAGGATAAAAAGTAGTCAAGCAGTACGCCGATCCAGATACAGGCATCAGCAAAAATGGTGAGCAGCACGGCGAGGCTTCCCAGATCTTTCGCCTTCTTGGAGAGAGGGTGAAGTTCGGGGCCGATCCGGTCGATGGCGGCTTCAACTGCGGAGTTCAGTGTTTCCACGATCAGAAGGAGAAAAACAGAAAGCACGAGGAGCGCTGACTGGGTCCAGCTGACGGGAAGGAGAATGGCAACAGGAATCAGAATGACGGCGAGAATGGCTTCCTGACGGAAAGCCTGTTCAGTTGCCCAGATGGCACGAAACCCGTCGCACGAGTAGTGAAATGCATTGAAAAGCCGGGTGAACCCGGTGCGGCCTTTGAGGTCGGCTGCGTCTTGCTGTGGCATGAATTACGGTCTCAGAGAAAAAGGAAGCGGCACGGATTGCATCCGCGCCGCTTGTCTGCAGAAAAACTTTAGAGAGTCTTTTGCGTGATCGTGCCGTCTGAGTAGCCGCGGGCGAAAGCATCCAGAGGAATCGGGTGGATCTTCGCGCCCTGACCTTCGCAGCCGAAGGCGAGGTAACGGGACTTGCACATTTCCTTCTCTGCCTTGCGGGCGGCCTTCATGAAGGCGCGGGGATCGAATTCGCTCGGGTTCTCGAAGATGAACCGGCGGATGGCAGCCGTCATGGCGAGACGGATATCCGTGTCAACGTTCACCTTGCGGACACCGTGCTTGATGGCGGTCTGGATTTCCTTGACCGGAACGCCATAGGTTTCGCGCATTTCACCGCCGAACTTACGGATCTCGGCGAGGAACTCCTGAGGAACGGAGGAGGAACCGTGCATGACGAGGTGCGTATTCGGGAGACGGGCGTGAATTTCCTTCACGCGGTCAATCGACAGAATTTCGCCCGTGGGTTCGCGGGTGAACTTATAAGCACCGTGGCTCGTGCCGATCGCGATAGCGAGGGCATCAAGCTGGGTCTCGCGGACGAAGTCAACTGCCTGATCCGGATCGGTGAGCAGCTGCTCACGGGTCAGCGTGCCTTCAGCGCCCTGACCGTCTTCTTTTTCACTGGTCAGTGTTTCGAGAGAGCCGATGCAGCCGAGCTCGCCTTCGACGGACACACCGATGCAGTGAGCCGTTTCAACGATGCAGCGGGTGGTTTCGACGTTGTACTCGTAAGTGGACACCGTCTTGCCGTCAGGCATCAGGGAGCCGTCCATCATCACGGAGGTAAAGCCGTGGCGCATGGCGCTGACACAGGACGCCTTGCTGCGGCCGTGATCAAGATGCATGGCAACCGGGATGTCCGGGTAGGACTCAACCGCGGCGCGGATGAGGTGTTCGAGGAAGAGCTCACCCGCGTACTTGCGGGCGCCTGCGGAGGCCTGAAGGATAACCGGGGCACCGGTTTCCTTGGCTGCTTCCATGATGGCCTGAACCTGTTCGAGGTTATTGACGTTAAACGCAGGAATACCGTAGCCGTTCTCGGCCGCGTGGTCGAGAAGCTGGCGCATTGCAACAAGAGCCATCTATTAAGACTCCGAAAAATGGTTTTTTGGGGAAGATATCGCCTAAAAGGTGGGGATATTTTAACAAAGGAGGGTGCCTTTCATATCCCCAACCCTAGGAGTATCAACCCTGAATAACGGTCTTATCTTTTCTCACCTGGCGCTTGATGCCGGCGAGAATTCCCTTGGCCATGCTGAGCTGGTAATCGTCGTTCCGGAGCTTCTGCTCCTCCCCGGGGTTGGAGATGAAGGCGGTTTCAACCAGAATGGACGGAATCCCCTGTCCTTTCAGAACAGCAAATCCGGCCTGCTCCACCTGAGACTTATGCAGATCATTCAGCTTGCCGATCTCCTGCAGCACTGAGTGGCCGAGAGCAAGGCTGTAGTTGATCTTCCAGGTATTCGACATATCAACCAGAACGTTCTGCACGGAGCGCTCAACCCCCTGAAGGTTGATGCCGCCGATCTTGTCGGCATCATTCTGCTGCTTCGCGAGCCAGCGGGCTGCGGCGGACGAGGCTCCTTTTTCAGAGAGTGCAAAGACCGAGGATCCTTTGGCGTTCGGCGAGATCCAGCCGTCGGCATGGATGCTGACGAAAAGCTTCGCACCGGCTTTCTGAGCAAGGTTTACACGCTCTCCCAGCGGTACGAAGAAGTCGCTCCGACGGGTCATGCGGGCATCAATTTCATCATCCTGGGCAATAAGGTCATTCAGCTTTCCAGCGATGGAAAGCACGATGTCCTTCTCGTGCGTTCCCATCTGACCGCTCGCGCCCGGATCCTCTCCGCCGTGCCCCGGATCAATCATGACGAGAAGTTTTTCCTTGCCGGACTTCGAGCGCGGCGAGGAATTTCCCTGGCCGTTTCTCGCCGCATTCTGCTGATTGATAGCAACCGCGAGCGGATCATCTGAAGCCGCGATGCTGCGGTTCGGATTCTTCGGATAAAGGTCAACCACCAGGCGCTCTTTATAGGATGCGACAGGAGGAAGCTCGAAAATCTGAGGCTTGACGTCCTCCTTCAGCTCCACCACCATGCGGACAACATTCGGCTGGTACTGACCCAGACGGATATTGCGGATGTTGGGGTCGTTCGGGGACACTTCCTGCACGAGCTTCTTCAGATGATCCGAAAGAGCAAGTCCTTCAATATCAATGACCATGCGGATCGGCGGATTCTCCCGGACGACAAAGGAACGGAATTTCAGTTTTCCGTCATGCTCAATCGTGATTCGGGTGTATTCGTCCGCAGGCCAGATCCGGACATCGACGATGCCGGCCCCGTAGGCGATTTCCCAGGGAAAAAGGGAGAGCAGCAGCGTGCCGCCGCTGCCCAGTAAAAGATTCCGTCGCTTTATTGCCATGATTCCTCAACCTCTTTTGCGACAATGCCTCCCCACTCATTCTCAGGGCAGAGTTTCGCTTCGCGCCCATCACCTTTCAGATCAATGAGGATCAGAAGATCGGCTGGCGGCAGAAAGGGTTCCGCCTTATCCGGCCACTCGCAGAGCGTCATGCGTCCGGCGCCGAACAGATCTCTGAAGCCGGCTTCCTCAAATTCTTCCGGGGATTCAAACCGGTAGAAGTCAAAGTGATTGATGGCGAGCCCCTGAACAGAATACGTTTCCACCAGCGTAAAGGTCGGGCTCCGGACCCGGCCCGTGAAACCGAGCGCACGCAGCAGCGCCCGGGTCAGCGTGGTTTTCCCAGCACCCAGAGTTCCCTGCAGCCGGATATTGAGTCCCCGGTCTGTGATTTCCTTGCTGTGTTTCAGAACGGCTTCCGCCAGGCGCTTCCCGAGCAGCTCCGTTGAGGCCTCATCAGGCAGCACGAACGAAAGAATTTCTTTCTGAGTGGATTCCGGCATGTTCAGCTCTTTCCGGCAGTCACGTGCCGGGTATTTCTAGTCGAACTTTTATTTTAGGGCATCGAAAGAGGCGGATCCGGAATTGAAACAATTTTTCTTGCGTTTTTAAATTTTCTCCGCTAAAATACAAACTCTGTTCGCGAAGCCGAGTTGTCGGCTTGGCCTGGTTGCCGGTGTAGCTCAGTTGGTAGAGCAGCGCATTCGTAATGCGAAGGTCGGGAGTTCGACTCTCTTCACCGGCACCATATTCTCGTCCCGGATTATCCAAAGTAGTCCGGGATTTCTTTTTGTTTCAATTACTTATGACGTTCCGCCATCCCGGGACGTCCATTGGAGTCCAGCTTAATCCATGTTTTTATGATGGGTGATATGATGGGGAAAGAGTTCTATGTTTTTTCTCCCATCATAAAATGCCGAAACTTGTTAAAGAACTGACCGTGCTAGCGATAAAGCGACTCTCTGAAGGTACTTGGGCCTTAGGGGGGGTGAAGGGTTTTTATCTTAGAAAAACTCGGGGGACAGGATTTTATTTTCTAAGATATAAAAATGGTTCTGGAAGACATGATTATGTACTTGGAAGCTATTCCGCTCTTTCGCTAGGAACTGCGAGAAAGTTGGCGAGACAGGCCCGAGAGAGAGTAGAGGCAGGATTTTCACCAATCGACGACAGAAAAACTTTAGTACAAGCGGCGAAAGAACAGCGGCAGCAAGAACTGAGGCGGCAGAACGTCTTAACTTTTCATGATATTGCAGAAAAGTGGATCGAAGATCGTCGTTCTGGAAATTACTGGAAGAACAACAAGAGAGGAGAACAAAGTACTCGCCAAATTTTGGAGAGGCATGTATATCCGTTTCTTGGATCGTCAGCCATCGAAGAGATCAACCCAGAGAATATCAAGGATTGTTTGGCACCTATCTGGCAAAGCATGCCCTCTACTGCTCGAAAGGCCAAAACCTATATGAGCAAAATTTTCCAATGGGCAATAGCTCTAAGAAAACGGGAAAATCGCGAAAACCCTGCTCTCATGCAAGGGGCCCTCGGGGTTTTGATGGAACCTCTGAAAAACGATAGGAAGGAAACGGAGAATCACGCCGCGTGCTCGGTAGATGAACTACCGAAACTTATAAAAGAAATCCATAGCCATAAGTCGACTTCTGCGCAGGCCGTTGAATTTGCGATATTGACGGCTACTAGGTCTCAGGCCGTGAGATTGGCTGAATGGAAGGAATTTGACCTTGAACAAGGGGTGTGGTTAATTCCTCTTGAGCACGATAAGGTTAAGGCCCCAAAGAGAGATAGAACAATATTCCTTTCTGAAGCAGCAAAAGAACTATTAATGGGATTGCCGCGTTTCAGTGACTCTCAATATGTATTCCCAAGCAACCGAGGAGGCCCCTTGTCTAGTATGGGGCTGGATATGTTTATTCGCGGACTCCATGCAAAAAAAATATCAGAGAACGGAATTGGTTGGATAGATCCCGAGAAAAGCGCACGGGAAGGCAAGATTTGTCCAATCACGCTACACGGGACATGTAGGGCGACTTTCCGTACTTGGGCAAAAGATGATGAGCTGGGAAACAATCGCCGTTTTGATCAGCAGGCTGTGGAAATGTGCCTGCTCCACGCCAAAAATGATGCTTACAACGGCGCCTACGATCGAGCTCCCTTAGCCAAAGAGCGGCGGCAGATCATGGAAGCTTGGGGAAAATATTGCATGTCGGGGATTCATAAATGAACCTTCTTTCAGTTTTGTAGGAGGTAACCCCTGATTTTCGTCAAACTGCCGAGGAGCTTGATCCTTTTTTTCGTCTGACATTTTTTTAAGACCTAAGAAAAAAAGGTAAAAAAACCTAGAAACCCTCTTTCTTTTGCGCAACTCGGGCAAGGTGCTATCGAATATGGTGCCACCTTCGCCAAAAGTTCAGGTCTGTAGAGTCTAGCGGAGTCCGAGAAACTCCCTTACTCTCTAGAATTTACAAACTAAGGGGAAAGTCTGAGTTTTTGTACCGGTCCCATTGATCACAGGATGCTTTCTCTAACCTAAAATTTCTTTAGGGAGAAAGCTATGGCGATCAAGAAAAAAGAGGGAACTTTAAGAGCTAGTCCTGCGACTAGTCGTATGACTAGCTCTTATTCGGAGACTTCCGGGATTGAGGCTGAGAATTTAGTTCCGGAAGTTCCTCCACATCTTGCCCGACTCTGATGACGTGATGCCAGAAGATGCGTCTCCAGTGGTTGTCGTCAGGGAAACCAGGAAGCGCTGGACGGCTGAGCAGAAGCTGTCGATTATCAGACGGACCTATCTGGAAGGGAATATCGTTCACCTTGTTGCTCGTTAGTGCTACAGCTCTCCTGTGATGCTTTTGTCTGGGTAATCGAAAGCGAAGAAGGGGGTATTGACATCCGGTCCAGCGAATGGCAAATGATCTTTCGCTGAAATTGTTCGTAAAAAGTAAGTTGCAGCGTTTGTTTAAGCGGCCCTGGGTAAGCGCTTTCCCTCCAGCTGTCCACTTTCGAGGTTAAGCCATACCTTCCCGATCACCGTGTAATAGCCGATCCAGCGCTCCGGGGCGTTTGAGCGCCTTCCTGCATCGTCTCCTTACGCCGGCGCAACACCTCCGCATTCTCGCCGCGGTAGCGCTGCCCCGGTGTAACTATTCGAATGTTGCGATGCCTGTGGTGCTCGTTGTAGTGCCCTACAAAGCTCTGCACCCATTGCTCAGCTTCTTCGACACTGTCAAAGCCGTTACAGAGATACAGGCAATCGCCGCTGTACTTGAACGTGTGGAAGAAGGACTCAGAATATGGGATGTCGTTGCTGACTCGCGGACGGCTGTGCGAGAAGGTAATTCCGTTTTTCTCAAGCAAAACTATATCGGGCGCGGCTTTTATGCAAGCGCCATTGTCTGAGTGCGCGACAAGCTGCTTGGGCCTGATTCCATATTTTCTGAAGGCATCCCCGAGAAAGAGCACGGCGAAGTAGTGCCTGCCCGTGTAAGTGCTGGGACGAAGATAGGTGAGGTCCCAGGTCCATACTTCATTGGGCTTCTCCGTGGCGTAAGCGGTCGGTCTGTTGCGGAGGCGGGCTTCCCGGGTAGGAGCGCGGCGTGCGTTCAATCCACGCACTCTGAAAAGGCGGTAAAGCGTAGAGAGAACATCTGTATTCTTTGTTTTCAACCAGAAGCTTGTAGAAAGCCTGCGTCAAACTGAGATTCCGCACATCCCCCCGGCAGAATCGCTCCACGATCTGCTTCCGCAAATCCCCCGGGATTTGACGGGGCTCGTAAAGTGGCTGCTGTCGAGCCGTCCATCTCCATCAGGGGCATACCGCTAGTTTTGCAAGAAACGCGGAGTAATCCCGACGGCTTCACAGGATTGTTTTTGCGACAGACCTTTCGATTGACCGAATTCGATCAGTGAAGTAATTTCCTGACGATCATAAGCACTGATCCGTCATCCTTAGCCCCCTCCAGATCGCCTCGGCTTTATTTGACAGCATCAGCAGCGTTGCGGTATCAGCCAATGTTTTGTCTTTTCTGGAGATTTTCCGAACCTGCCCTGCGTTTTCCTTCTTGAGCTCGGTAATAGCAGATGCAGGGGCGTCATGCTGCTTCTTGTCTACAGCATCCGGGGGCTTGCTGAACCATTCGGGCCAGGCATCCACAGCGGATGCGAGGTAGCCATGTTTACGGCAAAATTGACCGAAGTCAGTTTCGCTCAGGAATGCTTTGGCGTTCACTGCGGTAAAGGCTTAAAGGTAGGTCCCCCCATTGGCAGCTTAAGATCGGCCAGGAGCTTGGGAATTCCTTTGTTAGTCAGCGTGACGAAGTCTGATTGGAGAATTTTTACTAAGAGGTATTGCAATCACATTGAGGGCTGCATTTTTGGCTGAACCCCTGGAATTTAATTTTATCAAGCATATGTAATAGTACACTGCGTAAATGCGTCTTTATCTTCCCCGTCAGAGCTTATTTTCTGGGGGAGGACATCGACAGCGCAAAGCAATGGCTGAACTGCAGCAAAGAGTGTAATTAGGCTCTTTGTTCTGTCGGCCACTAAAACAAGATTCAGCAATCGGAGCAACAGCAATATGAATAAGCAGGCACTGGCAGCAAAAATCTGGGAATCCGCTAACCGCATGCGATCGAAGATTGAAGCAAATGAATATAAAGACTACATCCTTGGCTTTATCTTCTATAAGTTCCTGTCAGACAACGAAGTCCGATACCTGAAGTCCATCGACTGGACGGATGAATTTCTGCCTGAGGTGACTGAAGATGACAAAGAAACAATCACGAATGTTCAGCAGAATCTCGGCTACTTCATCAGCTATGACAATCTCTTCTCGACCTGGCTGAAGAAGGGCGCCGATTTCTCCGTGAGCAACGTGACGGACGCCCTTGCCGCGTTCAACCGTCTGATCAACCCCTACCATAAGCGCGTTTACGACAAAATTTTCAACACGCTGGAAACAGGTCTCTCGAAACTAGGCGAAAACACCGGCGCTCAGTCAAAAGCGATCAGAAGCCTCATTGACCTGATCAAAGACATCCCGATGGACGGGAAGCAGGATTACGACGTCCTCGGCTTCATCTACGAATACCTGATCAGCAACTTCGCGGCGAACGCAGGCAAGAAGGCCGGCGAATTCTATACGCCGCACGAAGTGTCGCTTCTGATGTCGGAAATCATCGCCCGGCACCTGAAGGATCGTGATCACATTGAGATCTATGACCCGACGAGCGGCTCCGGCTCTCTCCTCATCAATATCGGTCACTGCGCCACGAAATATATTGGCAAGGAAAACTGCGTCAAGTACTACGCCCAAGAGCTGAAGCAGAACACATATAACCTCACGCGTATGAACCTCATCATGCGCGGGATCCTCGCGGCTAACATCGTGACGCGAAACGGCGACACGCTGGAAGACGACTGGCCGTACTTTGAGGATGAGGATCCTGATGCCACCTATAAGCGGCTTTATGTTGACGCGGTCGTGTCAAATCCCCCGTACTCCCAGGTCTGGGATCCGACGGGGAAGGAAACTGATCCGCGCTTTGCCTCTTACGGTCTGGCGCCTAAGAGCAAGGCAGACTACGCGTTCCTCCTTCACGATCTCTATCACCTGAAATCTGACGGCATCATGGCGATCGTTCTCCCGCATGGCGTGCTGTTTCGCGGCGGTGAAGAGGGAACTATCCGTAAAAACCTGATTGATCAGAACAACATCGATACGGTCATTGGACTGCCGGCCAACATTTTCTTTGGCACCGGCATCCCGACGATCATCATGATTCTGCGAAAGAATCGTACTAATGACGACGTGCTGATCATCGACGCGTCAAAGGGCTTTGAGAAAGAAGGGAAGAGCAATAAGCTCCGGGCCTGCGATATCAAGAAGATTGTGGATACGGTCTCTGCCCGGAAGACGGTGGAAAACTTCTCAAAGGTCGTGTCGCGCCAGGAAATCCGTGATAACGACTACAACCTCAATATCCCGCGTTACGTCGATACGTCCGAAAAACCGGAGAACTGGGATATCTACGCCTCTATGTTCGGTGGCATTCCGGCAGATGAACTGAACGCCTTCCAGAAGTACTGGGACGCTTTCCCGGCGCTGAAATCCTCACTCTTTACTACTGAAAATGGCGCCTACTACCAGCCGTCCGCGGCAGATCTTCAAAGCGCGCTGCTGCAGGATCCGGATGTCGAGGTTTGGCAGAAGCAGTATCAGGGCATCCTGAAGTCTTTTGACTCTTTCATGTCGAAAGAGCTGATTGATCAGATGATGTCTGTAAATCTTGCGAAGGAAGAAGACGTTCTGAGCGCTGAGCTTTTCAATTCAATGAAGGGTCTCCCGATTCTCGACCCCTACCAGTCCTATCAGTACCTCGATACCGCCTGGCGAAAGATCAGCCAGGATCTCGAAGTAATCCAGACGGAAGGTCCGGACATCATCAGGCAGGTTGATGTTCTGACGGAAACGAAATCGAAGGGCGGCAAATCGTCCTTCGAATGGGGCGGCCGTGTCCTGCCGTTTGATTTGGTTCAGAACGCTCTTCTCACGGATAAGGTTCAGGCTCTGCAGGAAGGAGAAGATTAGGAACGACCCTCGGCTCAAACTCTCCCTTGCGGTCTCTGGGTACGTCAATAC
>OGZP01000350.1_pt1 | contig 40463 bp, 35 predicted proteins | sample 1576811 | NCBI WGS metagenome assembly OGZP01 (sample SAMEA3541553, study PRJEB24748) | human gut metagenome | biome: human gut; feature: human-associated habitat; material: faeces | place: China | collected 2012
CCTGCGACCTCCTGGTCCCAAACCAGGCGCTCTAGCCAAGCTGAGCCACACCCCGAAGGATTTGTTTGCGTTCTTTCCGTGACGCAAGAATTAGTATATAGCAAAGGGAAGAATATGTCAACAACTTTTTTTATTTTTTTGATAATTTTTTTAAAGCTGCTGCCGGTCGGCTTAAAAGGGCTTTCCGGCAGGCATTTTATCCGTATATGTTGCAATTCAGTACCTATACCAGTATAGCGTTTTTTAATTAAATGCTATACTAGATCACCTTCACAAGCATCTCTCTCATGGCGCGAAGAGCCTTGCCTCGATGGCTTATGGCATTCTTCTGCTGGGGAGTAAGCTCTGCAGAAGAGCAGCCGTACTCATCTAAATAGAAGATAGGATCATAACCAAAGCCGTTGGCTCCCGCTATCTCCCATCCTATGTAGCCCTCCATAGTCTGTCTGGTCACAAGTTCCTTTCCATCCGGCAGCACTGCAGCGATAGCGCACACAAAGCGGGCTGTACGCTTCTCCTTTGGCACACCGTCAAGGCGTTCTATAAGGTTATTATTCTTTATATCATAGGAAGTATCCTCACCCATATAGCGCGCTGAATATACTCCCGGTTCCTTATTCAGATAGTCAATCTCAAGTCCTGAGTCGTCTGCGAGAACAATTGCATCTGTGTGTGCCGCAATTGCGCGTGCCTTAATCAGCGCATTATCTTCAAAGGTCTTCCCATCCTCCACTATATCCACATTGATACCTGCTTCCTTCATTGAACGTATATCCACGTCACAGTCTGAAAGTATCTCTTTGATTTCTCTGAGCTTATCCTTGTTTCCTGTTGCAAATATGATTTTTGTCATAATATATTTCCTTCCTTCTTTTTCTATTCGGACAATCTCCCGATACAGCTAGTAGCCCTCATCAAATGCCTGCATGATTGCATTGTATATACCCTGAGCTGCCTGTTTCTGATAGTCTGCATTGGCCAGATTGTCAAGCTCCTGTCTGTTGGTCATGAAGCCCACCTCCACAAGTGCAACCGGAGCCTCACTTGTTCTTATTATATATATGTCATCTGCAGGAAGCAGCCCAAATGCCCTGTTTCCTGTCGCAGCTGTCACGTTATCCATACAAATCTGTGCAAGGTGTTTACTTCCGAGCTCTCTGTTATCTGACTGGCTGTAGAGCACCTGCGTACCCGAAACCGCGGTGAAATTGCCCTTTTCATATGAGTTGCAATGCACGCTTATAAATAAATCCGCATCCGCCTTATTGGCAAGTGCCGCTCTCTGCTGCAGTGTAGGATTGGTATCTGTTGTCCTGGTGTAGAATATCCCAAGCCTTTTGTCACCTGAATAGCTGTCAAGCTGTTCCTTAAGTGCCAGCACTATGTCCAGATTGATGCTTTTTTCCTCTATTCCGTTTCGCACGGCACCGGTCATACGGCCGCCGTGACCTGCATCTATTATGATGACCTTATCGTATATATCATGCAGATTGACAAAGCTCAGATAAAGATATCCATTCTCTATGCGCTGCTTCACCTGATAGAGCTTGTCTGTAGTGATAGCTATCACACCATCTGCCCCCTTGCGGTAATACTGCATGGAGTCTATATGATTTGACCTGCCTGTCATGGAATACTTCGTAAAGTAATTGTCCACATCAGACTTAAGCTTTACATAGACCGTCTGCGTCAGGGCATCGGTTTCCACAGATATACTCTGGCGCTCCCCTTCTGAGTCGTCCGGCAGCTCTATCCTTAAATCATCCTCAAAGCCGGCTCCCTCCTGCAATATCTCATCAGGGTTCTTCTCCTGCTTTGCATCTGTGGAAGCCTTGACATAGTTTTGCAGCACATTATCCTCCAGTGCTTTTGCCATATCATACTTCTCATTTATAGCCGGAAGCTTTTCAAGCGTGACCGGCACGATAAGTGCAAGCATAACGAAAAATACTGTTATTATCTTTAGAATATTTCTATACATATCATCTGTTATCAGAAAAGGCCTTTATACAGAGGTTACAATCCTGTTTTTCCTTTACATTGATATATGCCACACCATCATAGCTGATGTAGCCCTCGCCATCATCCAGATTGACCGTAGACATGTATGCTTCTCCCGAGTTGTACTCTATAGCCATCGGATGAGTCGAGCCCGGTGTATTTATATAAAGTACAATGGCATAACGCTCACCGGACTCCAAATCAACAGGCTCATCAAAATCAACAGTGTAATAGCCTGCATTTTTTAGTGACCCCTCAGCCACCAGTGTCTTATTTTTAAAAGAATACTCATTCTCAAAATTCTTAACTACATACAGCTTGTATGAGGTATCCGCTGCTGTAGCATAAAAACTTGCAGCCCTTAGCGATTCAGCCGACTGTGCTGTAAATATGTTGGCTCCGTACATATCCTCCTTGTCGTAGCCCATCTTTCCAACCCAGCCACACAGGTCACTCTGGTATATATTATCATAATTGTCAGCACTCTCTATATCTGTATAAACAACATTGTGCGTGCCCACATTTGTATCGTAGTATGACACATAAAACACCCCATTGTCTCCAAAACTGCTGCCCCAGCTGTTCTGGCATATGAAGGCTCCATCTCCTTCCAGATCCACATTGAAGTTTTCCTTAGGGTAATTGTCATCCCAGCCAATTATCACCACATCATGATTTGGCTTGTTTTGACCCATATAACAGTAAGAATTAGTCTGCTTATTGTAATAAGGCGTCTTTGTCTTTGAGCTTGCTATTGTACTGTAAAGCGATGTCTGCACACCACCATATTTGAAAACAGCCTCCTTTATGCCCTGATAGTCCTTTCCATCTATGATAAGCATCTGCTGCACATGCTTTACTGCAGCAAGATCATCGCGTGTCACTCCATCTCCGTAAGGATCATCCGCGTCATAAACCGGTCCCTGCCATGCTGCCAGATATGCCATTCCCATGGTATACTCTCCACCGTCATACTGATTGACGTTGAAGGAATTGCTCATACTCATATGATCCACGGAAAACAAAAGCTGCTCCTCCGGCATAAGGGCTGACTCAAGTGCACTTGTGGCCGCAAAAGCCCAACAGGTGCCATAGCTGCCCTGATCCCTGATTAGTGACACTCGCTGTCTTTCCCTCAGATCATACTTTGTTGGCACCGTTGATACACCCTCGGATTTGTCTGTCATAGTGAGCGTATTTGTCGCCGTATCAAAGCTGCAGGTCATATCCAAAAGTTTAGACAGCTTGTCTAAGCTTGCATAAAACTGTCCCTTATACTGTACAAAGCCATTGTCGTCTGCCAGCTTGAAATCAGCTGTCAAACTGTGCTTTTCCACCAGAAGCTCATTTTTATTGTATACATGTGCACTGCTGTTTAGTGCATCGCGAAGCATGGACACGGGAACCATTATATTCCTGTTCTCATCCATATACACATGCTCATCCTCGCTCGTATACTCCTTATTTTCTATCCTAAGCCTGATGGTGGTTCCATTTACATCAGCAGCCACAAGCGGACTCCATATAGTATTATCTATCTGTGCTCCTCTGAACGCGCCAAGTGTAGAGCTGTCCTTTGCATATATGTAAAAATTAGACACAAAGATAAGTGCCAAGATGAATGTAAATGCAATATATCTCTTTGAATATTTCATATACCCTGCTAATCCTTTTTCCTTCTCGGAGGCTTAGGCCCCATAAACTGATAAAAATATGTCTTTATCATACCATTGTAGATTTTCCTGTTTTTGTCAGCTTTTCTGCCGATATAGCGCTCTGTATCCTCATAGCTCGTAATCAGATACATCGACCATGCATCAAGCCTCTTATAAGCTTCTCCAATCTGTGAATACAGTGCCGGGAGCGCTGATTTCTCCTCGAGTCGCTCACCGTATGGAGGATTTGAGATAATAAATCCGTACTTCTTCGGGTGATGCAGGTCAGCCACAGCCCTCTGCTGGAAATGAATCATGTGCTCCACTCCGGCTCTCTTGGCATTTTCCCTGGCTGCAGCCACCACATCAGGGTCAATGTCATAGCCCTGGATGTCCACCTGCACATCCTTATCTATCATATCCTCTGCCTCCTGCACAGCCTCATACCACAGCTTTCTTGGTATGATATTGGTCCAGCTCTCAGCTGTAAACTCCCTGTTCATACCGGGTGCTATGTTTGCTGCCATCATGGCTGCCTCTATCGGAAATGTACCACTGCCGCAAAACGGATCCACAAGTATTCTGTCTGCATGCCATGGTGTAAGCATGATGAGCGATGCTGCAAGTGTCTCAGTCAGCGGCGCCTTGCTCGTTGCCAGACGGTATCCTCTCTTGTGAAGGGAATCACCCGATGTATCAAGTGTCACCATCACCTCATCCTTGTACAGAAAAACCCTTACCGGATACTGTGCTCCGTCCTCCGGGAACCAGTCAATGTGATAAGACCTCTTCATTCTCTCAACCATAGCCTTTTTCACGATAGACTGTATATCAGATGGTGAAAAAAGCTTACTCTTTATGGAAGAAGCCTTTTTCACCCAGAATCTGCCGTCCTTGGGAATATAATTTTCCCATGGGAGAGCCTTTACATTTTCAAAAAGCTCATCAAATGTGGCAGCCTTAAAGCGTCCTACCTGAAGTAATACTCTCTCTGCGCCTCTTAAGAATATATTCGCTCTGCATATAGCCTCAGCATCACCCTCAAACGATACCCTGCCGTCCTCCACACGTGTTATCTCATATCCCAGATCATATATCTCCCTCTTGACTACTGCCTCAAGACCAAAATGACATGGCACAACAAGCTCAAATCTATTCATATATTGTGTAACTGCCTTTCTATAATTGTACTTTACATTGTTATCTAATATTGTTGCATAAATTTCAATTTTTTTAAATAGTTTCAGCCATATTTCTGCAACTTTTTTTGATATCCGCACATAGCATTGTATCCACCTATGACTGTCGCTGTATCAAAACCGCGATTTCCCAGATATCTGGCCAGCTTCATGCTGCTTCCACCATGCGTGCAGTAAAAAATCACACTCTGTGACACATCGAGTTCACTCTCATATGAATCCGTGATATCCATAGGCATGCTGAGTGCGCCTTTCCAGTGCGACCTGTCGTATTCCTCTCTTGTTCTTATATCTATAAGCAGTGCATTCATCTCTTTTTGCACCTTATAAAGCTCATCCGCATAAACTATTTTAAATTTCATACATCCATACGCCAAAATACGAATTTACATTATGATATTCATTTTATTATGAGATGTGAACTGCGATAAATCACCAAAATCATTACAGCCGGCACTTTAGTACTTTAATTCTTTAATAAATCAACCCGTTTTATTAAGATTGTATTATTTTGTGTTTCAAAGTATTGCTTTTTAATTACTGTTATTTTATAATGTTTCCGAAGAGAGAAATCTTTTCAATGTTATACCTCTTATTAATTATTTATACTCCCCTCAAAAGAGCCGGTCACGTGACCGGCTCTTTTATACTGCTTATATTTTTTATATTTATCAATCCAAAAGCATCTCATACTCTGCTAACGGCAGTGGCTTTGAATAATAAAAGCCCTGTATACTGTCGCAGTCTATATTCTTCAAAAACTCTACCTGCTCCTGACTCTCAACACCCTCGGCGGTCACGCAGATTCCCAGCTCCTTGGCCAGCGCTATCGTGTGCACAAGCAGCCTCTCACCATTTGAATCTCCTATATAGTCAATCAGGCTCTTGTCGATTTTGAGTGTATCAAAGCACTTCATATTGAGGGTAGCAAGTGATGAATAGCCTGAGCCAAAATCATCCACCAAAAGCGGAAATCCATTGCCATGGAATTTATCCGCAATACTCTTGATTTCATCATTATCGACCGCTGCACTCTCTGTAATCTCTATAGGCACAAGATGTGTGTATATGCCGATTCTTCTTGCTATATCATGATATCTTTTGACCACAGACTCAAAGTACAGGCTCGCTCTGGACAGGTTGATTGAGATAGGAACTATTTTTTTCCCTTCATCAAGCCATCTTCTCTGATGTGTACACACCTCGCGGAATACATACTCATCAAGCGCCTTAATCATGCCGTTTCTTTCAAAAAGCGGTATAAATTTGGATGGCGGAATAATCTCATTATTTTCTCTTCTCCACCTGACAAGTCCCTCTGCACCGACCAGCTTGTTGGTCTTTGGAGCATACTTGGGCTGATACCATATCTCAAAATGATTGTCATTTAAATCCCGGTAGAAGTTATCCTCCATCTGCTTTTCTTCGACAATCCTTTCTGTATCGGCCTGACTGTATATCTGATAGAGCACGTCCTTCCGCTCCTTGATCCGATTCTTGGCAAAGTTGGCCTCGCCGTATGCTTCCTCAACCTTTTTGCCCGGCTCCCATTTTGTCACACCAAAGTATGGCTGAATCTTTGGAATCTTTAAGGATTCTGAAACCTTAATAAGCTGTAAATTGATGGTCTCTATCTTTCTGATAACCTTATTTATCTTGTCATCCGCAAAGAAAATAACAAATCTGTCTGCATTTATATGACCTGATATGTCATTATATCCTACAACACCGCGTATATTTTCAGAAATCCATCTAAGCGCCTCATCGCCCTTTGCCACACCACAGATGGAGTTCACTATCTTGAAGGAGTGAATATCCATGGAAATCAGATATCCTGATACATTTCTGTCACGCAGCTTCTTTTTAAAGCTCTCGTAATTGTTGCCTCCGGTCACTGCATCCACATACGCTATACGCTCAAGCTCTCTTTGCTTCTCCGGGCTTATATCCGAAAAGCCCGCTATCATCTTGTGCAGCTCTCCCACGCCAGACACATTAACAAACTTGGCTCTGCAATACTGTACCTGTCCATCCCTCACGATGCGGTAATCATGCTGATAGGTATCCTTTATCAAAAACTGCCTGCGCAGATTATTAATTGATGTCTCTAAAAGCATGTGAAGCTTATCCTCCTCTAAGACGATAGCATTTACATACTGTTCCATCATCTCATTATAGCCCGGTTTTGACTCAAGCACTTCTCCAAACATAGCACGGACAGAAGGATTCATCCTGTACGGATACATCTTATTGTTGTCTACATCTACATAGTAGATACTGTTGAAGTTGCTTCCTAAAGCATTCACCATCTCACTCTCGTTAAGACGCTCATCAAGCTGCTCAGCAAGCCCTATTGCCTCAACTGTTCTGCCATCATCATCAAAGCAAATCGACTTGAATGATATCCTGTAGGTATCTGTTCCTTCCTTGGCATGCAGTACTACAGTAGCAAATTTTTCTCCCTCTGCAATCTGTTCAACAGCCTTCAGCAGATTATTCCTGTCAACCATGCTGTCTATAAACGGATTGTTTATAATATCCACATTTTTCTCTTCTGAGTCATCTAATGAATCCTCTGATAAAAAAGACCTCAAACGGCATTCCTGCGGAAAGCACTTAAAAACATACTTTCCCCAGGATGCGAATGCGGTCTTTATATCCATCTCTATATTGTTTTCATCATCAAATCTATTACTCATAATAATTCCCACAAAAATAAAATAATTATTAAAACTCTTTCATACCTATCACTACTATATCATTAGTAAGTCATTTCGTAAAGTTTTGTTTTTACTAATTTTGTTCTTTTTGTGTATTTTATGAATATATATTTTATTTTATAGCGTCGAGTGCGTTTGAGATATCTGCAATCAAATCCACCTTGTCCTCAAGACCTAAGCTTATTCTGATAAGCTCTGCCGGCACTCCTGCTTCCTTAAGCTGCTCATCATTCATCTGACGATGCGTGCTTGTTGCCGGATTTAAGCAGCAGGTTCTCGCATCTGCCACATGTGTCTCGATTGCACCAAGCCTTAATGCCTTCATAAATGCAGACGCTGCCTCTCTGCCGCCCTTTAAGCCAAATGATACGACTCCGCAGCCTCCGTTTGGAAGATACTTCTGTGCTCTCTCATAGTATTTGTTTGAAGGAAGCCCTGAGTAGTTTACATAGGCAACCTTTGGATGATTTTCCAAAAATTCAGCCACTGCCTGTCCATTTTCCACATGCTTTGGCATACGCACATGAAGTGACTCAAGGCCAAGATTCAGCATAAATGCATTCTGTGGTGACTGCATAGAACCAAAATCGCGCATAAGCTGTGCTGTACATTTGGTAATGAACGCACCTTCCTTGCCGAATTTCTCTGCATATGTGATGCCATGATAGCTGTCGTCAGGTGTGCACAGTCCCGGATATTTATCTGCATGTGCCATCCAGTCGAATTTGCCGCTGTCTACGATTGCTCCGCCGAGTGTGGCTCCGTGTCCGTCCATGTACTTTGTGGTAGAGTGTGTGACAATATCTGCGCCCCACTCAATTGGTCTGCAGTTTACAGGTGTCGGGAAGGTATTGTCCACTATAAGCGGTACTCCGTGCTCGTGTGCCACCTTTGCAAAAAGCTCTATATCAAGCACCGTAAGCGCAGGATTGGCAATAGTCTCACCAAACATAAGCTTTGTGTTTGGTCTGAATGCTGCATTCAGCTCCTCCTCTGTAGCATCAGGAGATACGAATGTAGCTGTAATACCCATCTTTGCCATAGTTACCGCGATGAGGTTGAAGGTGCCTCCATAGATGGATGATGATGCCACGATATGGTCTCCGCACTCACATATGTTGAACATGGCATAGAAATTGGCTGCCTGTCCTGATGATGTGAGCATGGCAGCAGTGCCACCCTCCATAGCTGCGATTTTTCTTGCTACCGTATCACAGGTTGGATTCTGCAGTCTGCTGTAGAAATAGCCCTCTGCCTCAAGGTCAAAAAGCTTTCCCATGTCCTCGCTTGTGTCATATTTGAATGTAGTTGACTGAATAATCGGAATCTGTCTCGGCTCTCCGTTTCCGGCTGCATAGCCTGCCTGTACACACTTTGTACCTATACTGTATTCTTTCATTGTGCTTCTCCTTTATTATGTTAATGTTTCAGTTGGATATAGTATATTACATTTGGCGCGTTTTGACAAATTCAGATTATATAACTTTTGACACCATAAATTCTTAAGCTTTATAACATATTGTATCTACCAGTGCTTCATAGCTGCTGTCATCAGCTTGCAGTATCTCTCTGACATTGTGCTGCTCTAATGCTGCTGTTGTTTTTTCACCTATCGAGTATGCTGTTTCCACGTATGCATTCTCCGGCAGCATATGAAAAAATCTTTCCACATTTGATGCGCTTGTAAAAACAGCTTCACTTACCACGTTTCCAATGCTTTCAGGAATACTCTCATATGCCTGCTCATTTACATATGCATCAATTTTTTCTAATTCACATATTTCTTTAAGCCCTGCCTCAAGGTCAGGTGAAGCCTCCTTTGCCGAGAAAATGCAGACTTTGATTTCATCATTATCGCCCATATACGAACTCAATTTTCCTGCCAGTCCTTTTCCGGTCTGTTCTGCCGGAATAATATCTGCCTTTATGTGATGCTTTGCAAGCTCTTTTTCTGTAGCTTTTCCAACTACTGCAAACCTTGCATTTGCTATAAGTCTGATGTCTGCCCCTGCCAGATCCAGATTATAGAAAAATGATCTTACACCATTTTTGCTTGTAAAAACTATCCAGTCTGCCGATCTTACCTTATTGGCAAAATCAGGAATTATTATTGGTTTTATTATTCCTATCTTAACCGGTGTGACATCTGCTCCAAGCTGCTGTAATTTTGCTATCAATTCGTTTGTTTTGATATACGGTACTGTGATTTTTCTTCCAAACAGCGGTCTTTTTTCAAAGAAATCAAGCCGGTCATTCAGTGAAACCACATCTCCCACAACGATTATAGCCGGTGATGTCAGCTTTGCTTCCTCAATCTTTTCTCCGATATCCGCAAGCGTTCCTATACATTTGCGCTGCGCGGCAAGTGTGCCGTTCGATATCACTGCTGCCGGAGTATCCGCTCTTCGTCCTGCTTTCATAAGCCCTGCTGCAATGCTTTTTACATGCGCAAGTCCCATCAAAAATACACAGGTGATTGTCTCATCTGTAAGAAGGGAATAGTCTATATCTGCCTCCTCATCCCTTCTGCTGTGCGCAGTGATGACCTGAAAGCCTTTTGCTATGCCTCTGTGTGTGATAGGTATTCCTGCAGCCGCAAGCGCTGCAACCGATGAACTGACACCCGGTACCACTTCTACCTCCACATTTCTATCTACCAGGTAGAGAGCTTCCTCTCCGCCTCTTCCAAAGACATACGGATCTCCGCCCTTTAAACGGACTACAAGCTCATGATATTTTGATTTCTCGTATAAAAGCTCGTTTATGGCATCCTGATTCATGACATGCTTGTGATTTTCCTTGCCCACATAAATAAGCTCACAGCCTGCCTTTGCCATTGAAAGAAACTCTGGTGATGATAGTCTGTCATACACCAGACAATCCGCCTGTTTTATATATTTTTCTCCTTTTAAAGTGAGCAGGCCCGTATCTCCCGGTCCTGCTCCAACTAATACTACTTTTCCTGTGTTTTCTCTCATGATTTTCCTAATTACTTTCCAATTTATACCGAATATCGTGCACCGCACGCTCCACAATATTGTTTCTGTCTGATGTAATATCCCATACCTGCTCTGTCCTTGCAAGCTGTTTTCCATCCTCTGAGCCAAACATCGCAAGAAGCTTTAGCCTGTTATTTTTGTTGCTGTCATTACCGCGGTCTTTTTCACTTACAATATCACAATATGCAGCCACAGGCAGATGACAGTTTCCACCGATTTGCTTTAAAAATTCTCTCTCAATGCCTGCGCACAGATTGGTTTTTTCATCTGACAAAGCATCAAGCTTTTCCATCAGCTTAGCATTGTCAGCACGTAGCTCAAGCGCCAGTGTGCCCTGTGCCGGAGCCGGAATCATATCATCCTCCGAAAAGTACTGTGTGATCTCAGAATCTCTTCCGATACGCTTTATTCCCGCCGCTGCAAGTACGATTCCATCCAGCCTGTATTCGTTATACTTATTCTGTTTTTCGTTAGCTATCTCATTGTTATTTACAGTATTATCGGCAACCTCTTCATATATAATTTCACCATCATATAGCTTACGAAGCCTTGTATCGATATTTCCGCGTATGCCAACCACCTTAAGGTCAGGACGCAGCCTTAAAAGCTGATACTTTCTGCGCTTGCTTCCGGTTCCTATCACGGCACCATGAGGAAGCTCATCCAGTGAAGCAGCATTTTTTAGCACCAAAACATCCCTTGGATCTTCACGCTTCCATGCCTTTGCAAATGTAAGCCCTGCTGCCGGTTCATCAGGCATATCCTTCATGGAATGGACTGCCATATGAATCTTTCCCGATAAAAGCTCGTCCTCTATCTCGTTTACGAAGATACCCTTTGAGCCAATCTTATCGAGTGCCTTTTTCTGCTCTAAATCGCCTGTTGTCTTTATGATAACAGCCTTAAAATCATCATCCGGATATGCTCTTTTTAACTTATCTATCACGTAATCAGTCTGAACAAGAGCAAGCTTTGATCCTCTCGTTCCTATTAAATACCTCATTTTACTCTCCTACGGATCATGCCATTTTCCATTTATCATTTATAAATGAACAACAACTTAAAATCTGTAATATCATACTTTAAACTATATTTCCGGAATCCTTCCATTATCAATAGCTGCACACAATATTTCTTTAAACACACGCTTTCTCCCGGCTTCAGTGTCATATTGCGCTATTACTTTTTCGCGGATCTGTCCCATGTATTCGTTCAGTTCACCAAGAAACGGAGTAAGAATCTCCTGCTCTTTGCCTTTCAGATACTGAGTCAGCACAGGGCTGTTTCCTCCGCTCGAAAATGCCGCAACAAGATTCTTTTCCTTTATGTATGACGGAAAAATAAAGCTGCAATCAGCCTTCTGATCGACCGCATTTACCATGATGTCCTTAGCTTTGCAATACTCTGCAATCTCATGATTTAAAGCATTGTCATCAGTGGCAGCGATAACCATTTCCATGCCATCACAGTCTTTTCGTTCAAACCTTCTTTTTATGAACGTAATTCTATCTGCTGCATCCGAGTCCGTCTGATTGTTTTCTTTATTTGCCGTATATGAGCCCTTTTTATCCTCGCTTGCTATATCATCAATTGTAAGCTTTCTCAGCTCATCACATATATCCTCTGCCACAACCGTGACCTTCGCGCCAAAATCCAGCATTACACTCACCTTGCGGTATGCCACATTTCCACCGCCGACGATCAGACACTCTCTTTCCGTCATATCCACAAACATCGGAAAATACGCCATTTTTATCTCCCTGTAATACCATATCCATACTTTATTTCATATATTATTTCATGCCTTATTTTATACTTTATTATACGCTTTATGCTTTATTTTTTGCCTTATGCTTCACACTGTATCCATTGAGCATTCCTTCAAAAACAGGACGAAGCTTAGCAGAAAACACTGCTGCCGATACGCATAATATAAAGTCCGGTGCAACAGTTATCAGACAGTAATCTACTATTACGATGCCCCAGCTGACAGGTGTTGCCGCATAGAAATTCTTCATGCAGTAAAAGTATATTGCTCCAACTGTATAATATGCCACCAGTCCGACCGTTGCCGGAAGAATGAGTGTAAACGCATTGGTCTTTTTAAGCTTTTCTGTGATAGCTCCGATTAAAAATGCGGCAAGCACAAAGCCTAAGAGGAACCCAAAGCCCGGTCTTAAAATGTATGTAGGACCACCGCCTGCCGCAAATACAGGCACTCCCACCAGTCCGATGCACAAATATACTATCACGCTAAGCGATGCCAGCTTTGCCCCGAGCAGAAATCCCGCCATCAGCACAAAGAACCACTGTAATGTAAAATGCATGGTGTACATAGGAAGTGGAATATCAATCTTGATAAATGCTCCAACTGCAATAAGTGCCGCAAAAAGTGCACATGTTGTAAGTTCCTTCGTTTTTAATTTCATTTCACACGCTCTTTCGTTTTATTAAATATACATGCTATAATAACATCTTTCTCTAAAAAAGAAAAGCCATCTTCGATGAAGCTGACTTTTCTTTGCAGCTTTCGCTGCGACTCAAAACATTAACATATGATTTAGAAGTAATATTCATCAGAATATATTCGTAAATCCTCTTTCGTGACCTGTCCACCCTCGATATGAAACGAGTTGATTACAGGATTTTCTGCCATAAGCGACATTATCATGTAGCTCGCACTTGGATCGTATGCAAGCTTTATATCCTCATCCGATGGCCTTGAAGGGCTAGACGGGTGTGAATGCCAGTTGCCAAGCGGCTTAAGGCCGTTTGCTCTCATGTCCTTTATGGCAGCCAGCTGCTCCTTTGGATCCATTGTGAAATGGTCCTCGGCATGGTCTGTATTCGTCAGGTAATATACCTTTGTGATGAGACGACCGTTTTCGTCCTCACTGCCTGCTATCAGACCGCACGCCTCCTCCGGCAGATGCTCTTTAGCATATTTTGCTATTTCATCCAGAAACGGATATTTCATTCTTATGATACTCATATCGTTCCTTTCCTTACTGTCTTTTTATTCCTGTGTACGAGGTGCATCAAATCTGCCCGCTGTCTCCTCGCAGACCTCCTGCTCGTAGTCGATTGGCTCGAGAATGGTCGGATGGTCGCCACAGACTGCACAGTTGTGTGTATCCCTTGGAAGCTTAATCTTGTGGAACTCCATGGTGAGTGCATCATATGTAAGCAAATATCCTGTGAGCAGCTCTCCAACACCGATTAAATACTTGATAGCCTCCATAGCCTGAAGCGAACCGATTACTCCGCCCATAGCTCCGATAACACCTGCCTGCTTACATGTAGGCACTGCATCCTTTGGTGGCGGATTCTTGAATACACATCTGTAGCAAGGTCCCTCTCCCGGCACATATGTCATGAGCTGACCCTTGAAACGGATGATTCCTGCATGTGAAAACGGCTTTTTCTCAAGCACACATGCATCGTTGATCAAGAACTTTGCCGGGAAATTGTCAGTTCCATCGATGATGAAATCATAATCCCTGATAAGCTCTCTGATGTTTGACGCATCTACAAACATACGGTATGTATTGACCTGAACGTCCGGGTTCATGGCGTTCATTGTCTCTTTTGCTGACTTTACCTTGGCTTTTCCCACATCGGCTGTTCCGTGGATAATCTGTCTCTGCAGGTTTGATAAATCTACCTCATCCGCATCCACAATACCGATTGTGCCAACTCCTGCTGCTGCAAGATACATGGCTGCCGGAGCTCCGAGTCCGCCGGCACCGATAATAAGCACCTTGCCCTTTAATAATTTCTTCTGACCTTTAACGCCCACCTCATTAAGGATAATGTGGCGTGAATAGCGCTCGATCTGCTCATCAGTCATTGCCATTGCATCCACCTCCCATGAAGTAAAGGAACTCTACATTGTCGCCATCCTTAAGCACTGTCTTTGGCTTATCCTCTGTGGCAACAAATTCCTCATTTATTGAAACTGTTACATACTCAGGCATATCTACATTCTCAAGTTCGATAAGCTCCGGTAATGTAAGTCCATCCTTATATTCTTTCTTCTCTCCTGCTACTGTGATAGTCATTTTATTTCCTCCTGTGTCACAGATTGTGGTATCTGTATGTGTTATTATCCTGTATCAGACTGCTTTATATAATAATCTAAAGACTATAATAATTCTTCAACCCATGCTTTCAAATCGGCAGGCTTTTGTGCGCCGACCTTTCTGTCTAAGACCTCTGCGTCTTTTACGAAAAGCAGTGTCGGATTCGCAGTCACCTCATACTCATCAGCGAGCTCTCCGTCAAAGTTTGTGTTGACCTTGTATACGTGAAGCTTATCCTCATAATCATCCTCGATATCTCCGAGAACCGGTGCCAGCTTCTTGCAGGCCACACATGAATCCGAGTAAAAATCAACAATTACCGGAAGCTTGCTTTTTAATACTTTTTCATCGAAATCAGCCTTTGAAATTCTTGCTGCCATGATTAGTCCTCAACCTTTCTGACGTAAAGAGTGTATGTTCCATCCTCGTTGTCCTCGAGCTTAAGTATCTTGTGTCCCTCTTCCTTCATGCTTCTTGGAACATTCTGTACCGGCTCTCCATCATTCATACGGATTGCAAGCACCTCACCGTCATCTAATTCCTCTATTGCTACCTTTGCCTTTACAAATGTAAGAGGGCAAACCTTGTCAGTTATATCTACCTGATCGTCGAATGCTATATCTGCCATTTTGCATCTCCCTTCCTATACTCATATTTATTATATTTTTGCCGTAACCGTTGTTGTTTATGCATGCCGGATATTTCATGCTATACACGGGAATTATTTACCCTCGTATGCTGCCTGAATCTCTTTTTTGAACTCTTGCTCGCCCACTCTCTGAAGAGTAAGTCTGAAACGCTCACCACCGTTTGCATGCTTCTCGAAGAAACTAATTGCTGCATCTGTCACTCTGAAAAGAGTTTCCTTGTCGCGGATAATCGGAACAAGCTGCTCTCCTTTATAGATGTGGTTTCCGAAAAGTCCTCCAAACGATACGATATATCCCGGAGTTCCCTTCCATGCATCTGTCGGACAGCTCTTTACGCAGCGCGCACAGTTGTTACATTTGTCTCTGTCGATGACAATCCTGCCATCCTCCATGCTAAGTGCACCCTCGCGGCATGCCTTCACACATACACCACACTGGATACAATCGTCATGGCTGCACTCCACTGTCATGCCGCCCTTGATTCCAACATCGTTTTCCTCGGCCTTTAAGCAGTTGTTCTGACAGCCTGTGACACCAAACTTGAACTTGTGAGGAAGCTCTCTTCCGAAGTATCTTTCATCAAGTTCCTTAGCCAGAGTGTATGTATCGATACATCCGCTAGGACAGATTTCTGAGCCCTGACACGCTGTGACAGTACGTACTCTCGGTCCGCAGACACCTGTTCCTACACCGCCCTTTGCCAGTTCCTCTTTTACCACATTGATATCCTCAACCTTGATAAAAGGAATCTCAATACCCTGACGCGATGTCATATGAACATATCCGTGTCCGTATTTCTCTGAAACCTCTGCTACTGTTTTGATATTTTCTGCTGTAAGATTTCCTCCTACAACCGCAATTCTAAGCGAGAAACAGCCCTTTTGCTTCTGTCTCATGAATCCGCCCTTTTTTAGGGCCGCGTAATCAACTTTCTCCGCCATTTTTAATCTCCTTATTGTGTAAATATGTTAATGTTTTGTTTTATATGTAAATGCATATGCACGCTCTCATTTGCATACACATTGATACCTTATTATGATGGCTTAATCAGCTATATTTGCAAAAGCCTGTGCAAAATCCTCCTTGAGGTCATCTATATCCTCGATACCCACACTGACTCTTATAAGATCCTCAAATACTCCTGCATCCTCCTTCTGCTTATCTGTGCTGTGAAGACTGATTGTGGAGCCCGGATGAATGACCAGTGTCTTTGTGTCTCCGATATTGCTGAGTGTGTATGGAATCGTCAGGCTGTCTATAAATTTAAATGCCTTTTCCTTGCTGCCAACCCTGATTGTAAGGATTGCTCCATAGCCGTTTGTGAGCTGTTTTTTTGCTATTTCATGCCATTTGCTGCTACAAAGCCCCGGATAATTAACCTTTATGTCAGGATAATTGTTTTCTATCCACGATGCAAGCTCAAGTGCATTAGAGCATTCTCTTTCCATTCTAAGGCCGAGTGTCTCAAGTCCTATAATATTTAAGTATGCATTCACCGGAGCTAAACAGGCACCCATATTTCTGAAAAGACTGTTTCTCAGCTTTGCGACAAATGCCATAGGTCCATACTTCACATAATCTGCAAAACCCGGATATCTGTTCTTGTCCCATTTGAACTTACCTGAATCTGTCAGAATACCACTGATTGCATTGCTGCTTCCATTGATATATTTGGAAGATGAATTGACCACGATATCAGCTCCATGCTTTAAAACCTGTATCAGGTAAGCTGTCGATGTGGTATTGTCAACTACAAGCGGTATATCATGTGCGTGTGCTATCTCTGCAAGCTTCTCAATATCTGTGACATCCAGACAGGGATTACCGATAGTCTCTGCAAAAATCAGTCTGGTATGCTCATTGACGCTGTCCTCTATCTGCTGCCAGTTGTTGTTCTCGACATATCTGGTTGTGATGCCGAAGGCCTCAAGATCATGGAACAAATCTATTGTGCCACCGTAGAGACTGGCGCTTGAGATGAGCTCATCTCCACTGCTTAGTATATTTAAGAAGGTATTCATCAGCGCCGCCATGCCTGATGCGCATGCCACCGATGCTATTCCGCCCTCGAGCTTTGTTATTCTGTTCTCAAAAGCTGTAATCGTAGGATTGGCAACTCTTGTGTAACAGTAGCCCGGAGCTTTGTTTTCAAATATTTTTTCCAGATCTGCCGCGCTCTCCTGCTCGAAGGCACTTGTCTGATATACCGGTGGCAGTGTAGAGCCATTTGTCTCTTTTGTCACGCCGGCATGAAGTAAGCTTGTATTAAATCTCATTGTTTTCTTCTTCCCGTTAATTCTTACATAGTCTATTGTGTTACTAGGAATTGATGAGATTATTATACAAACGTGTGTGTTGAAAGTCAATGCTATCAGTTATACAAATTATTTGTGCGTGGTTATATATTTTGTTTATAACCATTGATGTCCCTTAAATACTCTGCGGCTGTCGTTGCGGCATTTGCTCCGTCAGATACTGCGGTTACCACCTGACGCAGTGTCTTGGTACGGACATCTCCCGCCACATACAGTCCCGGCTGGACGCTTCTATCATAGTCACCCTTTTTTGTTGCAGCATATGTGATGCCGTCCTCACCTGCCACTACATATCCTCTCTCATCGAGCTGTACCAGATTCTTTATAAGCTCTGACTGCGGTACTGAGCCATATGCCACGAATACTCCGTCTACAGCCAGTGTCCTGCCACTTTTAAGCTTTATGCCTGTCGGCTTTTTTTCTCCATATATTTCTGTCACTGCTTCGTTTAGGACAAGCTCTACATTTTCTTTCTGCTTTAAGAGCTCAACTGTGCTCTGTGCACCGCGGAAGCTGTCTCTTCTGTGAACCAGATAGACCTTCTCACATATATCGGACAGATATAATGCATCATCCAAAGCGGTATCTCCGCCGCCCAGCACGGCGGCTGTCTTTCCCTTATAGAAGGCTCCGTCACAGATTGCGCAGTAAGATACTCCCTTTCCGGTATACTCAGCCTCTCCCGGCACTCCTGCCTTTCTCGGATATGCTCCTGCGGTATAGATGAGCGCTCTTGCCTCTGCTATCGTGTCATCATCGAATTTCACTCTGTATATCACTGATTCTTCTTTCTCACCATTTTGCACTGCTTCTATCTGCACTGCTTCTTTTTCGATAAATTCTACATCAAGAGACACTGCATGCTCCCTGAATTTTTCTCCCAGGTCATATCCGTTTATGTTTGGAAGCCCCAGATAGTTGTTCACATTTCCGCTCTCGGCTATCTGGCCTGTCCCCTCGTATTCTTTTTCTGCTACTGCCACATTCAGATTGGCTCTATTTGCATATATTGCTGCAGACAGTCCTGCCGGACCACTGCCTATTATTATTATATCAAACATGGAATTGGTTCCTTTCATCGTCCATTGAATTTTTTCGGTAACTTATTATATACATTATCCTTAAAAAATACAATAATACCGCCTGCTTTTATAAAACACCTTTATAAAAACAAGCGGTATCAATTTTATCTATCGTATATACATTCTGGCCTCATAAGGTCTGAGCACTGACATATCAGAGGTATCCTTATAATTTGAAATCAGCACCTCCATGCCCTCACACTCCTTTGCAAGCGGCATTGGTATCTCCTTGTCAAAGAAATTGCACACAACAATCATGGTTTTTTCTTCATTCTTTCTGCTGTATGCAAAAATATTCTCATCATCCTCAAGTAAAAGTGTGAATTTACCATCAACAAATACCGGATAATCCTTTCTCAGCTGAACAAGCTTCTTGTAGCAGCTAAAGATTGAATCAGGGTCATCCACCTGTGATTTGGCATTTATTTTGCCGTAATTGTCATTTACCTTTATCCAAGGTGTTCCTGTGGTGAAGCCGGCATTTGCCGAGTCATCCCACTGCATAGGTGTCCTTGCATTGTCACGGCCCTTTGCGTAAATGGACTTCATGATTTCATCCTTTGAGTATCCTTTTTCAAGGCGCTCATGGTACATGTTTATGATTTCACAGTCCTTATAATCCTCGATATCATACTGTACATTTGTCATGCCCAGCTCCTCGCCCTGATAGATGTATGGTGTACCCTGCATGCCGTGCAGCAATATAGCAAGCATCTTTGCAGATTCCACTCTGTACTCCCTGTCATTGCCCCATCTTGACACGATACGCGGCAGGTCATGATTGTCCCAGAACAGACTGTTCCAGCCACAGTTGTAGAGCTCATTCTGCCAGTGAGCCATTATCTTTTTGAGCTTTTTAAACGGAAGCGGTGCAAGGTCCCACTTCTCGCCGCCCTCCTTCTGGTCAAGCCCTATGTGCTCAAACTGGAACACCATAGAAAACTCGCTGCCATCCGGATTGCTGTAAAGCTTTGCGCGCTCTGTGTCTGCGCCCCATGCCTCACCCACAGTAATCAGGTCGCCCTTCTGGAAGGTCTCCCTGCTCAGTTCCTTAAAATATTCCTGAAGCCTTGGTCCGTTTATGGTGATTCTCTTGTCCGGCTCTTTTGCTATCTGGTCGATTACATCAAGTCTGAAGCCGCCGACACCCTTGTCCATCCACCAGAGAATCATATCGTAGATTGCTCTTCTGACCTTTGGATTCTCCCAGTTTAAATCCGGCTGCTCCGGTAAAAACTGATGGAAATAATACTGTCCGATTTCCGGCACATATTCCCATGCGCTTCCACCGAAACAAGCCTTCATATCACTTGGCGGCACGCCTTCATCTCCGTCTCTCCAGATATAGTAGTCATGGTATGGATTGTCCTTGCTCTTTTTAGCCTCCTTGAACCACCTGTGCTCATTTGAAGAATGATTTAAGACAAGATCCATCATAATCCTTATATTGTGCTTCTTTGCCTCGTTTATGAGCTCCTCCATATCATCGAGACTGCCAAACGTCGGATCAATATCCCTGTAATCCGAAATGTCATAACCGTTGTCCGCCTGCGGTGATTTGAATACCGGCGAAAGCCATATTGCATTGATTCCAAGCGTCTCAAGATAATCAAGTCTTTTGATGATACCCTGTAAATCACCAAAGCCGTCTCCGTTAGAATCCTGAAAGCTCTTTGGATAAATCTGGTAAACTACCGCCTTTTTCCACCATTTTTCGTTATTGTTTTTGCTCATTATGCCCTCCTTGTCTCTTCATTATCTCTTTTAGTTATCTCTTTTTGTTATCTCTTTTAGCTGTCTCTTTTTGTAAAAATTCAGCCTGGTTTCTCTAATGCTGTATCAAATTATGCTATTTTACAAGCACTACCAAAACCTCACAGCTTTCAAGCTTAAGCTCAGATGCTCCCACTGAAACAGTGCTCTTTTCAGCATCATTTGTGTTGGACAAAAGCACCTTTTTCACACTGCCATCCAGCCTGATTTGTGCCTCTTTACTGCCAAAATTTGCCACAACCAGCACGCGCTTATTTTCATCCTCTCTGTAATAAGCCATGATACCCTCTGTATCCTCATATGCCGGAACACATCTGCCGTAGGTGAACAGCTCCTTAAATTCATCTGACTTTCTGAGTGCCACAAGCCTTCTGTAATAGTTCAAAACAGATGAAGGATCCTCTTCCTGCGCCGCAACATTGATAGCCTTATAGTTTTCATTGACCTTAAGCCATGGCTTTGCTGTGGTAAAACCGGCATTTGCCTCATCACTCCACTGCATAGGTGTCCTTGCATTATCCCTGCTCATCCTTCCACAGGCTGCAAGTGCCTGCTCCTTTGATAAGCCTGCTGCAAGTGCTGCCTTGTACTGATCCTTTGTGCTGATATCGTCATACTCATCTATACTGTTCCATTTGGCATTTTGCATACCGATTTCCTGTCCCTGGTATATAAACGGAATACCTCGAAGCAGTATGCTGACGGTTCCAAGCATCTTGATTCCGGCAGGATTTTGAGCATGCTTTGGTAAAAATCTTGAGGCACCTCTCGGCTCATCGTGATTTTCTATAATATTGGCCTTAAAGCCGTACTTTTCTGTCTCAAGCTGTGAACTGAGAATGGCCTTTCTCCATGTGTCAAAATCAATTTTTGGAGCATCATACCAGCCGTGCTCTCCATCACTTAAGCACTGCGCACAAAAATCAAATATCGTTGAAAAATGCCCATTCTCACCGATAAACTCCGGCAGCTCCTCCGGCTTCATATTGAATACCTCGCCAACCGTAAATGCATCATACTTCTTAAATGTATTGTTCTTTAATTCCTCCAAAAACTCTCCGACGCCCTCTGCACTCTCAACCATCTTGTAGCAGGCAGCCAGTCCGTCCTCTGCATCCGGCTCAAAATCAGGAAAATCGAGATTTTTCTTTATATTGATTATCGCATCTATTCTAAATCCTGACAAGCCCTTATCTAGCCACCAGTTAATCATCTCATAAAGCTTTTGTCTTAGCTTCTCATTCTCCCAGTTTAAATCCGGCTGCTCCTTCGCAAACATATGCAGATAATATTTGTCCGTGCCCGGCACCTTCTCCCAGCAGCTTCCGCCAAAATAAGAGCGGTAATTGCTCGGTGGATTGCCGTTTTTGCCTTTTCTGAAATAAAAATAATCAGCATACTCTCCATCCGGATCCTTAAGTGCCTTTTGAAACCACTCATGCTTATCCGAGCAGTGATTTATTACCAGATCCATGATGATATGCATATCACGCTTCTTTGCCTCGGCAAGGAGCTCATCAAACTCCTCCATAGTACCGAACTCTTCAGCTATCGCATAGTAATCAGATATGTCATAGCCCTGATCCACAAATGGCGATTTATATATCGGAGACAGCCATATGATGTCAATTCCAAGCGATTTTAAATAATCCAGCTTTGAAATGATACCTCTTAAATCTCCTATTCCGTCACCGTTTGTATCCAGAAAGCTCTTTGGATAAATCTGATATGCCACCTTATCATGCCACCATTTTCTCTCCATAATGTGTACCTCTTATCTAATCATAAATTTTGCACTCATTTACAGCTTGAGCACTTCGCCTTGATGTATTATACTGCTATTATAGAAAGTATTTAGTATAAATTCTTGCAATATTTTTTCATTTTATAACACAATACTGCTCTTATAATTTTAAAGGGTATAGTTTTAAAAGCTATGGAGAAACAACAATATGAAAAACAATAATCCGCCTGCCCTCGGGCAGAAAGAAAACGCAAAGCACGGAGAAGTATTTTTCCCCGTTCAGAAATATATAACAAGACTTGCAGCAGATTACCCTGTCATCACTACACACTGGCACGATGAGGCAGAGCTCACACTGATTACAAAGGGCTCATGCACCTATCAGATTGATTTGCTCGAATATGGAGCAAAGGAAGGCGATATCATCTTTATCCCGCCACTGCTGCTGCATTCCATTTCAATAAGGGACTGCGACGAATTTTACTCGGAAACGTATGTATTCCATATCAATTTTTTAGGTGGAAACAATACCGATATATGCTCTTCAAGATATCTGACTCCGCTAATCAACCATGAGTTTGCCATGCCTTACCTGATTGCACCGAAGCATCCGGCATATTCATCCCTTCACAAATGCTTCATGCGCATAACAAATCTATACTCCGGTCAGGAATTCGGATATGAGCTGGCTCTAAAGGCATTTCTGCTTCAGGCAATATTTCTATTGCTGCAATACAGTGAAAAAAATGCTGATTTTGGTGTCAACACATCCTCCGACAAGCTGAAAAATGTGCTCGATTACATCGAGGTGCACTATGCCGAAAGCATCCAGGTTTCAGAGCTTGCCGGGCTTTGCTATTTCAGTGAATACCACTTCATGCGGTTCTTCAAAAAGCACATGAACATGACCTGCGTGCAGTATATCAACAATGTGCGGCTTGAAAAATCTGTGGAACAGTTTGAGCGCGGCAACACCTCAATTTTAGATGTCTCACTGTCTGTCGGATTTCACAATCTAAGCTATTTTCACAGGGCATTTAAAAAGAGGTATCATATGACACCTCTTTCATTTATCAAAAGCCTTGAATAAATTTTTATTTGCACGCAATCACTCTGAGTATATACTCATATGACCTCTTTGCAGAGGATATGGAAAGCCTCTCCTCTGTCGTATGGATATCATACATGTCCGGTCCCATTGATATGCAGTCGAGCCCCTCAATCTTGCCACTTAAAAGTCCGCACTCGACACCGGCATGAATAGCCTCAACTGTAGGCTTTTTGCCATACATCTCCTCAAAAATCCGTACCATATCCTCGCGTAGCTTTGAGTCCTTCTTGTACTCCCATGCAGGGTAATCGCCCTCAAATGTAACCTCGGCCGCAAAAGCTTCTGCTATGCATACTAGCTGGTTCTTAAGGCTCTTTTTAGCCACCCCGACAGAGCTTCTGACTGCGTATCTTAATGTAACTGCAGTGTCATCTGATTTTAAAACCCCCAGATTAAGCGAGGTCTCAACAAGCTTATCAATCTCCCTGCTCATTCTGATGATGCCGTTTGGCAGAGCCTCAATAAGTGCGATAACTCTCGCGCTGTCCTTGGCACTTATAGCAGGCTCACTGCAATCAGTCTCCTCTGACAAGGTAAGCTTAAGGTCAGGATCAGATGCCTTAAACTCCTGTGCAATCTCATCTGCTGCCTGCTCTATCGCAGCCTTCACTGCTGCAGCCTTATCCGGTGCTACAATAATCTGTGCAGTACACTCTCTTGGAATGGCATTGTCCTTTCTGCCGCCATCTATAGAAGCTATAGCTACAGGTGCTGATGCGTCGCGAAGCAGTCTGGACATAAGAGCATTGGCATTGCCCCTGCCCTTATCAATCTCTGAGCCTGAGTGTCCGCCGGTGAGACCTGATAAGCTCACAGTAAGCTTTGTTCCGCTCACTGTCTCTCTCTCTACAGGCAGCTTCACATCGGCTCTGCATCCACCGGCGCAGCTTGCGAGCATCACGCCCTCCTCCTCGCTGTCCATATTAAGAAGCTTCTTTCCCTTAAGCATAGACACATCGATGCCTGTAGCACCCTCCATGCCTACCTCCTCGCATACAGTGCATACAAACTCAAGGCGTGGATGTGACAGGCTGTCATCATCTAAAATAGCAAGCGCATATGCCACCGCGATACCGTCATCTCCACCGAGTGTGGTGCCCTTTGCCGAGATAAAATCACCATCTATCTCAAGGTCTAAGCCTTCCTCATCCATATCCTTATCACAGTCAGGTGCCTTCTCGCATACCATATCCATGTGCCCCTGCAGTATGATTGGCTCCACATCCTCATATCCTTCTGATGCTTCCTTTATGATTATCACATTGTGAAGCTCATCCTGGTAATGCTCAAGACCTCTTGCCTTTGCAAACTCCACTAGATAATTACTGATTTTCTCTTCCTTGTATGATGGATGAGGGATACTGCATATATCCTCGAAAAACGAAAAAACGTTCTTTGGCTCTAAATCTGTTAATACTCTCATTTTACTCTCTCCTTAAAAAAAGTCTGCCGGCGAAGCTGCCGACAGACCTATTATAACACAATCCGGTATTTAATTGTATATGTATTATAAGTGTTGTGAAATACATTTCTTTACACTAAAGGCTTAATCTCGTCATCCAGCGTACTTCTAAGCTCTGCAAAAAACTTAGCATAGTACTTGAATTTAGGTAAAGCATGTTCCACTTTATTTTTGTACTCAGGATAATTAATAGATGCCTTTATGGCGCTCTCATTAGGGATAACTCCATTGCGGTAATGTGTTGCCGCATACATTACATCATCCTTGTCTGCATGCCATAGCAGGCAGAAATTACTCACAACCTGTTCTATACATTCATGTTTCATATTTTCAACAATGTTTAGAATTGATTTGCCCTTGAACCTGCTCTCATCAAGCTCTATCTCATTAATCAGATGTGACATGATATCTGCAACCTTCGGATTATCCTTACGCAGATCCTCTACATACTGCTTTGCCTCATCAATCTTCTTTTGCTTTTCCTCAGGAGTAATATCACCATCCTCCTCAGGATTGACGATATTCTGAATGAGATTGATGATATATTCATAATCAATCCTTGTATTACTGTATGCCATAAGCTCATAATCTGAGTCTATTTCCAGTTCTACCGGCGGATTAACCGGGTCCGGTCCCGGTTCTGGCCCAATCTCACTTTTTATGTTCAGGTAATGACCTGCATAGTCTATATATTCCTGTTCAGTAATTCCATAATCATCAAGCATACTCTCATCATATCTGCTGAAGGATTTAAGCTGTGCAAAAAGTCTGTCAAAGCTCTGAAACATCTTCATGAAATGAAGTTTCTCCTCATCTGACATTGACGGAATAACGTCCGGTGTCCGAGCTGCAATTCTAAGCGCCGCGAGTGCCTTCTTAAAAGCCGGCTCCACATCATCCCACTCTGCAATAAGCGGTGTATCCTCTGTGCTTCCTGCAGAGTAAAGCTTGACAGCATCATCCACACATTTCTTGAAAAGTACCGGTGCCTGAAACGTCACAATCTGTCCATACGGCTTTGATTTTTTATCAAAAATACGATTAGTTCTGGAAAAAGCCTGTATTAAATCGTGTGGTCCCATCGGCTGTCTGTCAATAAAAATTGTTGACATGCATGGCGCATCAAAGCCTGTGAGCAGACGATCCACAACAATAACCAGATCAAGCTGTTCGTTTCTACTCTTATACTTAGGATCTTTTCTGGAAAGTCGTTTATTTAGATTACTATTGTATGAAGTAATCTGTGAAATATCAAACTTTGTATCAAACATAGCGTTGTAGTCATCAAGAGACTGCTTCATCTTCTCCTGATTGACCTGCGAGCCGTCCTCATTTTCAGTCACAGAGTATGTAATGGCAAACTTAGGGAAGTCCGGTAAAACCTGCTTTATGCGTTCATCTATCTTTAATGGCGTTTCTCCGTTTTTCACCCTTGTGAGCAACTCATAATATTTTTGTGCAAGCGAAATAGAACTTGTAGTCAAAAGCCCTTCAAAGGTCTTGCCCTTTCCATTTTGAAAGCCCAGCTTATGATATGACTTATTTAAAATAACCTCAAGCACCTTGAGCATATGCGTCTCATTTTCATATCGGCTGCTGTCAGTCTCATCCGTCACATCCTTTGGACCATCATGCTCCACTTGAAATCCCAAAACAGCATTATCATGAATAGCATTCTGGATAGTATATTTGTGCAGACATGCTCCGTATAATTCCTCTGTTGTACGTGGCAAATCCCCCATCAATGGATATGGATTTTCCGGAAAACGTGGTGTTCCTGTAAAACCAAACCAAAGTGACTTTCCAAAAAAACGCTCGATTATTCTCTTGGTAGCCGGAGATACAGCTCTGTGACACTCATCCACCACAAAAGCTATTTTTAATCCTCTTAACCTGTTATACTCAGGTGTGCCCTCCTTCAGACGCTTTGAAATGAGAATCTGCATCTTTTGAATTGTTGTAACAATCATCTGTCTGTCAGACGATTTAAGTTTATTTTTCAAATCAGTCACATTATCAGTATTATCCACATCAATTGAATCATTCTGAGAATATGAACTAAATGACGTATTTGTCTGCTCATCAAGATCTTTCCTGTCTATAAGGAAAATAGCCTTATCCAACGCCGGAATATCCATAAGGAGATTTCTTGTTGCCTTATATGATGTAAGCGTCTTTCCCGAGCCTGTAGTATGCCATACAAATCCCGACTTTCCTGTTCGTGATGCTTCACGAATTGCCTCAATAGCATGTATCTGATATGGTCTAAGCAGAATAAGCCGCTTAGCTTCATTATCTAAAACCGTATATCTTGCAATCATCTCATGTGCCTGTGGAATCTTAAGGACATTTTTTGCAAAATCAATATAATCAGAAACCGGCTGATTGTTCCTGTCAACCCATCCGCTGATAAATTCTTTCTTTAGCTCCGTATCACTTGCTGCAGAAAAATACTTCGTGTCAACACCGTTGCTTATAACAAACATCTGAACAGCCGAAAAAATCCCCCTGAACTGCCCTTCACCAATGTATTTCTTTATCTGATTGAATGCTTCCATATACGAATGCTGTCTGTTTTTCAGCTCAATATGTATCATTGGAAGACCGTTTATCATCAAGGTCACATCAAATCTACGGTCTCTTGATGCGGCATCCTCATCATCCTTCAATGCACTGTACTGATTTATAACCTCATACACACTGCTGCCACCTGCAATATGCTCATGATTCATCACAACCAGATGAAGCTTCTTAGTATCACGCTGTACATGCACCATGACCTTGCCGTTTTCGCCTACCAGCCACTCTCCAGCCTTATAAAATGTTGAAAACTGCAACTGATTCTTTACCTGCTCAAACTCTGAATCAGAAAGTGGCTTACCATCCAGCCTGTCCTTATTGTTCTGCTCTAAAATATATTTAAAATTGTTCCATAAATCCGCTTCTGTCTTTAAATCTGGTCTGTATGTCCACTGCGAATCCCCATATATCAACTGCTCAATCAATTTCTGCTCTATTAACGATTCCAACTCCGGCATGATAATTTCTCCTTCTTCAAAACCAAAACACTAACTATATTTATTATAGCAAATATAGGCATAAAATACCACAAAATTACTTATATCAAAATCAGCGTAAGCATATTGTTTAAAAAGCTACATTACAATCCTGACAAAGTCCTCATTACCAAATCCACATCTTTATTTTCCAGCTCCTGAATGATATGCAGATATGTCTTCTGCGTTGTTGTCATACTTGCATGCCCCAATCTGCGCGCCACACTGGCTATAGAAACGCCGGCAAACAAAAGCAACGACGCATGCGTGTGTCTAAGTCCATGAATTGAAATCTCCGATATCCCACAAGCCTTACAGTGTCTGGTGAGAGCGTCATTGACGGTTGAATTATAAATCTTTTCCTCTCCTACAAATATAGGCTCGTCCTCCGGCAACCCTTTTACCAGCTCAGAAAACTTTACTACTATCTGCCAGTCAATCTGAATCTTTCTCACAGATGACTTATTCTTCGTCGGTAGAAAACCGCCTTTACCCTTATAATCCCACGTCTTACTTATAGAAAGAGTTTGTCTTCCAAAATCAAAATCCTTCGGTGTGATGGCAAGCGCCTCTGAGAAACGCATCCCTGTCTTTGCCACAAGCAAAATAAACCAGTCCCAGTTCGGCACTTCCTTTATATCCAAATCAGCTATCAACGTATGCAGCTCAAACTGATTGAGATATTTAATTTTTTTCTCACGTGGTGTCTTACCCTTGATAATTGCCTTTCTGGTCGGATCCCGCTCTATCAGCCCTTCATCCACAGCATCCATTACCGCGCCCTTTAGCTGATGATGGAAGTCAAGTGTTGTCTGTCTCTCATGCTCCTTTGCGTAATCATTTAGTATCTTCTGATACGCTGTCCTTGTCAGCTCACACACCTTAAGCTCCGGAGCCAACTTCTCCACCCATTTCTGGGTCATCCTGTACTTTGCCATAGTGGCTTCACGAATCGCATCTTTCTTATACACTTCTATCCACTGTGCGTAATAGTTGTAAAATAATGCATCCTTGCTCATATCCTCTAGCATACGCTACCTCCTTTATTAGTACTGCTTACGCTGATGTAAACATAATTAGGCTTGCTTTGTTTGAGGTTGATTTATGTTCGATTCGTTGTCAAATTTATGGTAACCATTGTATAGATACGATGGTACTTACGATAAAAAACAGTTTATAAAAGCGTGTTCAGATGTAATTTGTGCTGGCGCTGGTGAAGAGTGATGAGGTGGTCGAGCTGCTTAAAAAGGCTGCTAATATGTGCCTGTTCCCCTACTGTTGGAAGCGATAAAGTCACACCAAAATATCCTTCTGTTGTCATTCCTGTTAATGCGGTTTGCGTTGATACACTTATCAAATATTTACGAACATCAATATTATAATTTAACTCCAATGTTGCAAAATGAGAATTGATAACACTTTGGTCTAATTTAACTCTTCTTGTATGCCACGCAAATGCACTACCTACGCCGTTTTTTCCTACGCAAACAGTTCTTGCAATCCCTTCTGGAACGAGTGATGATTCTCCATAAATTAAATCATTTTCTTCAAGCAAAAATTTTTCATCGTTTACTGGACCTAGTCTGTAAATTTCTCCATCAAAAATATCATTATCATAAATATTTCCAACACCAATTACATTGGTTCCAGTACCATAATCTTCCTTGCTTATGTATATACCCGCATTATGACTAATAACCAACTCTCCCAACTTACGCTGTTCCCAAACTGTTGGTTTTATTCACCATATCCAAATAGACTTACGCTAATAACGAGTGATGCCACTATTCATCACTTATAATATAAAAGACGTGAGTAATTACCCCACGCCTAAAAATAATTAAAAGCACGGATGTATGCTCTTAAAAGTAATCAGAATTTTTTCATATTTTATATTTTATATTCTATCTCTCACCATCATAAGTGCAAATCCAAGCAGATTCTGTCCTCTCCACTTTTCCATTTCCAGTCTTTTAGGATCTGTCATTGACAATCCAATCCCCCATATGCAGTCCCTCACAGCACATTCCGCTAAAACCGCATCACCTGTAGCCTTTAGTCTTGATTTCAATTCAGGATTTTGAAATTTTTCACAAATTCCCTTGTAAACAACAATCTGTCGCTTTCCATTCCAGATTGTTTCATTATAATTTGAAACCTTTCTTCCCAAAGCCTTAATTTGTGCAACATCTGTAGTTTCAAGAATCTTCTCCGCTATTTTTATATCACCAAAACAATTTGCTTTTTGATACATCATGTACTGTTCCATTGATGAAAATCTTATTCCATCACATTCAAACTCACTTAAATACCAGTTACTAAGATATCCATTTTCCTCATTTGGATTATGAAAGCAAACTATATTCATTTATACTTTACCTACCTTTTTTACCGCCAAATCAAGCTCTAAATCATGAAGTCCACAATAAGCCTTCCTCAGAAAATCGATCGGTACTTTATTTATTACCTCTGCGCTTGGAATATCATAATACCACTGATAATAAGCATAAAATTCTCCAATCCAATCAGGCATAAATCCTTCGATTGCTTTCCCCTTCTTTAACTTATATTTTTCTGTGTCTGAAAAGTATTTCCACAGTTCTTTTGCATCCATAGTATTAACATAAGCCATCGCATCATCAATGTTTTTTCTGGTTTTACTTTTCATATACGTATTTATAAAATCTTCTGTATCACTATCAGGATAAGACTGTGCCACAAAATCAAATAATTTTCCCTGATTTTCCACCACGTCACCCAGATACGCTTCTGAATATGCGCCCATTTTCTCACCTCTAAAACAATGTACTAAAAACATTCGTAACCTTATTTGCATCTGAATCTACTAAATTACGCATTTTTTTTCTTGCTTCAATATCTCTTTGATTATACTTATTGTTAAATTCATTGTATTCAACTTGAAGTAAATCACTTTCTATCTCACGTAAATTTGCATATGCTTTTTCTGTCTTAATACAATACTGAATCCCCAATCCGCCTAACGAAAGCAATTCTTCAAGAATATCTATATCAATATTATCTCGTACAAATTCTTTTGCAATGTAGAAATATGATGCATTTGCGCGCCATCCCTTTATCACATCATATGCATCGGTAGCAATACCATATTTATCAATAAATTTTGCTGCAAGCATCCTATAACGCTTGGAATCAGCAGCATCGCGATGTTTCATAAGCTCTGCAAGCCACGATAAAACATCTTTCTCCTGAAAATCCAAAATTTTTAGATTCCTTGTATTTAACTCATACTTATGAACCCATCCATTCTGTTCATTAGGTCTGCAAACCGCCCATTCTTTTGCTAAATCTATGTTTTCTGTCAGATAAAATCCACGACCATAATCATGTTTATCATCTCCACCGCCAAATACCGGTGTTACTATTTTGTTAGGAGAACCGTGATATAAAATTATTGTATCCATTTTAATTCCCTGTGACACTCTTAACCCTCCCTTCCTTCAAGAGATCTCATAACTCTAATATCAAATGATTATATAAACATATTTTGTAACATATATTTTTTCATTTTCTTAAGTTTATCGCACTTACGTTGGTGAAGAGTGATGAGGGTATCGATGGATTGAAAATAGCTTCCAATCATAGCTTGTTCTTCTGTTGATTTAGGATAAACAATGTCTGTATCTTTCATAGCGGATTTTGAAATTGATGTAACTTTTATTCCTTGCATCAACGGTATCAACTGATCATGATAAGCATCGGAATTTAGATAATATCCCAAATAGCCAGTAGCAAATTTTTCCACTGGTCTATATGGAATAGTATGCAGTCCAGACAGAACAAATTCATCTCTCAATCCCGCTATTTCACTACATTTACCTACGGTAGTATCCTCGGCTGTATCAGCAATAATCACATCTCCATTTTGCAAGAATGATGCTTTGTATTTGTCCAATATCTTTTCATCCTTAATCATTGGAAGTTGCTCTCTACTTACATCTAAGACATCCCCAAACTTAATAAGTACATCTCCATAATGGACATTCTTTGCAATGCCTGTTTCATTAGATAAGTCTGCTCTGGAAAGAGTATTATTCTGCAAGCTAATTAGTACCTCTCCTAACTTACGCTGTTCCCAATCGTAAGTAAATCCATCAAATCTAATTTCTGGAACTTTTGCTCCATTTTGAGGAAACATTTTTTGAAGCATATATTTTTTCATTTTCTTAAGTTTATCGCACTTACGTTGGTGAAGAGTGATGAGGTGATCGAGGGATTTAAAATACTCTCCAATTTGCATCTGCTCTTTCATATCTGTTGGCATCATTAATTCTAAGCTTTTCAATTCACTTGCTTTCACCAGAGGTTGCCCAGTACCAAATGAAAGCTTCTTAATATCGAACCGAATAAGCAACTGATAGAGAAATTCTATATTCTGTGATGCCTGTATAAATACCGTATTATCGCTGATTTTAACCTTTCCTGTATGCCGATATAAACTACCTGCGTTTGCTCCAACACGAGCTGTTAAGATAAAATCTCCTTCATAATCATACTCATCATCATATCCAATCACAGAAGTAGAACCGAGAATCGGATACTCACCAGACGAACCTTCTTTATCAAATTTACTCTTACCGGTATCTACAGAATCAACCACATCTGCTAACCTACGCTGTTCCCAATCCTTAGTAAACCCTTTAAATCTAATCTTTGGACTTTCCATACAAATCACCCCTCAATCATATCAATATAACGATTCAACGATGCCATTATATTTTCATCAGACGATGTCAGGTCTTTTAGCAACTTCACAAACTCGCCTTCGACCTTTCCTATCTCATCATCTGTTTTTTTCATATCCTCGAGCAGACCATTTATATCGACTTCCTCTTCCTTTTCAAAATTGTCTACATATCGCGGTATGTTTAGGTTGAAATCATTCTTTTCAATATCATCAAAGGTTGCCAGATAGGATTCTTTGTCTACAGTTTCTCTTCTGTTATACAAATCCATAACTTCATCAATATGCTCGTCTGACATTTCGTTTTGCTTTTTGCCCTTAATGAACTTCTTTGACGCATCAATAAACAGTACATCTCTGCCATCTCTATGCTTTTTAAGTACAACAATACATGTAGGGATAGACGTATTATAAAATAAATTAGCCGGCAGTCCTATAACCGCATATATGTTTCCGGAACGAAGAAGCTTTTCTCTTATTTTTCCCTCTGCTGCACCTCTGAAAAGTACTCCATGTGGCAAAACGATTGCCATTGTTCCATTGCTTTTCAGATGATAAAGTCCATGAAGCAAAAATGCATAATCAGCCTTTGATTTTGGCGCCAAAACACCATATTCTGAAAATCTTTCGTCCTGTAAAAATCCTGATGCAGCACTCCATTTTGCAGAATACGGCGGATTCATAAGTACCATGTGAAAGTCAGTTTCCTCACCAGTTGGCCAGTCTGCATCAAGAGTATCTCCATGATGCAGATTCTGATTCTCCGCAGCTACATCATGCAGGAACATATTCATCCTCGCCAGATTATATGTAGACATGTTCAGTTCCTGTCCATAATACTTTATATAGTTTGTATCACCTTTATAGTATCTCTTTGCGTTAAGAAGCAGCGAACCTGAGCCCATACATGGATCATAGATTGACAAACCTTTCACATTCTCCTGTCCTGTTATTGCTATTCTAGTAAGAATTTTTGATACTGCCTGTGGTGTATAGAATTCTCCCGCCTTCTTACCGGTCTCTGACGCAAACTGTCCTATCAGATATTCATATGCATCTCCAAGTATTTCACCATCGGAATTGAGCAAATCCGCCTGGTCTATTACTTTTATCAGTTCTGCAATTGTATCACTTTGTTTCTGGTCTCCCGCTCCAAGCCTGCTTGAATACAAATCAATGTCGGAAAACAAATCCACAAACAACTCTCCGCTCTGCTCAATATTATTGAATGCTTTCTGTAATTGCTCACGATTAAAGCAATTATTCCTTGCATCCTCTGCAAAACATGTATATGTAAGCTCAGGCTCAATTACATATTTACGATCCTGCTTTAATTCATCAAGCAAATCATTAGCATATTCACCCTTCAACTCATTTTTATATGCCTCAAGTGCCACCTTGAGCGATTCCGGTTTTTCATCATTTATCAAATCATATACTCTAATCAAAAATGAATCTGATAGATATTTATAGAATACAATTCCCAAAAGATAATTCTTATATTCATTCGCGTCCATTTTTGAACGAAGTACATCAGCACCACTCCAAAGTACACTGATTAAATCCTTACTGTTTTCCTTCTCTGCCATTAATTGCTTCCTCCGAAATTCTTTAATCTTTAGCTTTAATCTTTAGCTCTAATATTTCCTCTCCACTTACCTCTTCCGCAAGCTTCCTAACCTTCCCTGCATCTGCACATTGATAGCCGTTCTTCATCGTTTCATCATACGAAAAATCCACCTCTTTGCCCGATGCTGTCACATCACACTTCCATGCGCCACACGAGCTGTGCACCTGCGTAATACCTGTATATTCGATAAGTGCTCTCACATTGATATCATTCACGCCGCTTCCTGCCAGAATCGCAATATCTTTTCCATATTGATTTTGAAGATGCTTAAGCTGTTTTCTGCCATCCCATACATTTACTACTCCACCGCTTGTGAGGATACGATCTGCGCCAAGCCTAATAAGCTTCTCCGCTGCACTGTCCTGATTATCTATGCAGTCAAAGGCGCGGTGAAACACAGCTTCCCTGCCATACTCATGAATGAGCTCTATCATTTCCCTCGTGCGCTTTTTATCAAGCATTTTTTCCTCTGTCAGAAATCCAAACGCAATACCGTCTGCTCCATGCTCTAAAAGAATTTTTGCATCCATAAGCATAGTGTCATATTCTTCATCCGAATAGCAAAATCCGCCGCCCCTTGGACGAACCATTGTCACTACCGGTATATTGCATTTTTCCTTTGCATATATTAAATTGGCGAGTGTAGGTGTCAGCCCGCCCATGTATAGGGCGCTGTTGAGTTCAACCCTGTCTGCACCATTTTCATATGCCGTTTTCACATCTGAAAAGCTGCCACAGCAGATTTCAAGCATCGGTTTCATCATACTTTCCCACTCTTTCCGCTAAAATAAGGCTTAATCTTCACACAATACATGTGTGACCGACAATAATTACATAAAACAGTTTTACGATAATCAATATTCATTGACCACAATCTCGAATACTCCGTCCTCATTAATTTTTAACCTCAATGACTTAACATATTTATTGTAAAAATCCTTCATTTCTCGCTCTGTCGATGTAATTTTAGTCCTCTCGTATATCTGTCTTGTCATCTCCCAGCCATTTTTTCCGACAATATCATTTGTCAGATTTTTCAATTCACTTATCATGACTTTTTTCTTTAAATCACTTGCATTTCCTGTATAGAAATCGTCTATTGAACAATGAAATATACATCGTTTTGTAAGTGCATCCTTAATTGACTGTCCGCACTTGCTATATTCGTACATCACGAGGAAATGGGCATCCTTTACCGATGAAATAAGTCCCCAGTAATCCGAATCACTTGAGCACAAAATAAACGAGTCTATGTTGTCCTTATAATACGCCTCACACACTCCCGCAGTCATCTTTATATCAACAAGCGACTTTCGGTCTGTCACACGCTCCACCTCCTCGTGGAATACAGGGATATGTATGAATTTTTCCAGCCAGTCCCATCCACAGGATGTATGATAATCATCATAAAGTATAATTTTTTCTATTTTGGACATTTGCTCAGAATTTAAGTTTTTTAATACTCCATACAGCTTATATACATCAGAATTTTCACAATCCACAACTATCACAACACGCATACTTTCACGGATAAACTCATATATATTTTCCTTTGTATCTTCCACTGCGTCCCTGTATTTTGAACCGTCATTGAAATAATCACCATGCTGTCTGTATATTGTCTTTAATATACGTCCGTCGGAATTGAGCAGATTTCCCCTGCCATCCGGGCGCCAGTGAATGTACATCCCATATGGATACTCTTTTCTGTGCTCTTTATAGACAGTAAACTCTGCCTTTAGCTTCTTTGGCTTTTCATAATCCGCTATAACAAACAAATCCCTGATATACTCCCATTTTACCCAGTCTGGGAAAAGCTTTTTGCATGCATCCACGTGCTCATTTATCAGCTTGTTAATATGTACGCAATACTTGTCAGCCGATGCATTATACAATATAATATGCACTTCCCAGCTCTCAAGCTTATTTATATTCTCTGCATCAAACCACTCCATCCTGTTTATATTACCCAGATTATATTTTATTTCATTGTCTGTTTTTTTATAGTTGCGCAACAGACTTGTACGTGCCTTACACAGATATCTGAGTATCCTCGCATTTGTACTTTCTCTTAAGCTGTTTAAAAGCTCCACATACTCATCACTGCACATATTATCAAGTATCTCATTTCTGACACCTATAAGATACGATAGAATCGTCACAAGCTCATATTTCTGTACTGTTTTATATTCCTTTTCCTCTGTAAATTCAAAGTCCAACGCATATGTTTCTTCATATGCTTCTTCATCTGTTTCCTGTATCACATTATTAACTTCATCAATATCTGTCAAATCTATTTCCCCTTCATTTTCAAAATATATTAAAATTATATCATATGTTGCACTCTTTGTATTGTTAACATTTACTTAAATCTATATTATTTGCCATTTTCTCCTACACATGCTACAATACCTTTATCCGGATTAATGGTGATTATTATCAGACACTTTTTAGTAGACAGCGAAAATGTCAACGACAACTGGCTGATGCTGTTTGATATGGCAGATGAGGACGATGAAATTATCGTTTTTTACACTAAGAAATCCCCTCACATGTCATACATGTCAGTCATCAGACTTATGGAAAATAACAAAATAAATATCCGATTTGAGGAATCCTATGAGGGCACGAATGCCCTTGATTTTCAGCTGGTATCATATATGGGATATCTGATGGGATGCGCTGGTTCATTCAGTGAAAACAAATGTGATGCTGCATCAGCCGAGTCATGTGCTGATGAGTACATCATAATGAGCAATGACACAGGCTATGACCCTGCTGTAAGGTTCTGGAAAGATAAGGGATTCGCAGTACGCAGATTCAATGTGAATTTCTGCAAACAGGCTGTCCAGCGAAGAAAAAACATCAAGTATCAGGTAGTAGCAGATATTCCATCCAAGGAAGATAACGTCAATAACAATACCAATACCAATATCAATACCGATACTGATACCGATGCTATCACCGCAAAGTCTTACAATCTGAATGAACTTATCGATGGCAATCATAGCAGCTATACAGACAGTGAACCGTTAAATGATGAGCTTTCGACCAACGATGATTTACCTGCAAGTGACGAGCTTACGACTAACGATGACTTACCTGCAAATGATAAGCTTATGACCAATGACGACTTACCATTCACTGACGAACAGACACCTCATAACGGTTCTGGTAACAGCTCAAATAAAAACGAAGCAGATGAGGATAAATCCTCAACGGACAACATTGATACATCAGATATTTCTGAAGTATCGACAGCATCCGAAGACTTCGACCATTTTGAGGTAGATTCTTTCTTAAACTGCATGGGAAAAGACAATCTGCTCAAGCTTCATGAGACACTGGTTCATGTTTATGGTATGAAACAGGGTCAGACAATTTATAAAACCATAAAAGACAAATCCTACTCTTATACGCCTGAGAAGCTCACGCGTAAAAAGAAGGTAGAGCGTTTTACAGGTATAATTTTCGCACACAGTGATATTAATGATCCCGGAAATTTTGTTGATTTTCTTGAAAAAAACAAGAATAAAACAAAGAATCTCAATGGCATAAGATCTGCCATCACAAAGAGCTACGGTGAGACAGATGGTCTGAAATATTACAGCCTTTTCAAGCCATATTTCAAAATTATATCTGCACTGAAATAACGCCCTTTATTTTACAACAGAAAGGTAATCCGGATAAAACAATTGAGGCACGGAATTAATACTCCGTGCCTCAATTATGTTATTTATTTGATATCTTAAACCATGTCAATAATATCTTTCAAACTTCTTGACTCATAACAGTTCTTATTTTGCGTACAATTAGATTGATACACAATAAAGGTGTATTTTGTTTAGTTGATTTTTTTTCAGCCATAATCTTCTTGTTTCTACCGGTACCTTTCTAAGAATATACCACAGATTAGGCAAAGAGTGAAATGTGACAATAGCAAATTTTGTGGCTTCCATATAAAACAATGCTGGAAAAAAGGGTGGTGTTTACTAATAAAGTTCCTGCAAAGAATTGATGCGGTTTAGGCTTTTGTGCCACATTTGCTCTTTTATGCAATAATATCTTTAAACGACTGTTTTTCGGTCATATTCATAAATTTATCCAAATTTACAACATTTTCGTTGAATAGCATCAGCATCTGTCTGCCATCAGCCCATGGATACAGCCGGTCGGCATGAAAATGTCCAAAGGCCCATCTCTTATAATCCAAATTAAATTCTATCTCGCCGAGATATCTTTCCATGGTTGAATCAACCGTGCTCTGATCAAGTCCTGCAAGAAACAAATCAGTTGGTTCATATAGATATGGGCATGTATGCGAAAGTACTAAATCAAACGGCGCCTCATTTCTGCACAATTTTCTTCCGAGTTCCATTTCTTTTTCATCTAATTGCTCATCCTCATACCACGTCAAATGTCTGGCTAGACGATAGTACTTGTCCACGCTGTAAGCACCGGGCAGAGATAAAGTTTTATAAGACTTAAAATTATATACTGCCGGTCCGTCTGCTAAATACTCAATGTGAGGGAATTCTTTCTCAACAAATATGGAACCATCATATTTTGATATTGTTTCCCATCCATCAGGATTTTTGTCCATAACCGTTTTTACTCTGGCTTCATGATTTCCTCTTAGACATATAAAAGTAAATGGCAATTTTGAAAGCTCTGATTTGAATTTATGATCTCTCTGACCAGTGAGAGCAAAATTTGCACCAACATCGCCAAGCAGAATCATGTAGTTTTCTGATGAATCCAAACTCAATCTATCCTTGTTCTTTTGATAAAAATAGTGAACCGGCTGTGCACTGCCGTGTATATCACCCAATAAAAACCATTGTTCATTCATCACATTATCTCCATTTTACTAATTATAATGCCATATTTAGGCTTTGGTCTTCCATATAAAACAATGATGAAAGAGTAGTATATTTTAATATATCAGTAAACTATCATTTTATATTATGATACTTTTCGATAATTTCTTTCAAACATCTTGGCTCATAATCCATCCATGGCTTCATACAGCCCACATTGTATGCCTGTATTGGCTTATCACCTACATGCCTGCAATTATTTGCTTCCATTCCAGCCAGACACTTTTGAAAATATACGTCCTCTGCACTGTTGTGGGTGTGACCGTATAACAGGATTGTGCCTCTGTTCATGCCTTTCCATGAGAATATAGGATAGTGACACAGCACAAGGTCATAATTCTTACCACCGTATGAGTCATGTATCTCTCTGTAATCGCATATATCATAAAAAAGCTGCTTATATCTGTAATCTGACACATCATCATGATTGCCTTTAACAAGAATCTTTTTACCCTTTAATGTAGCAACAAGCGATATGAGGTCTTCTTTCCTGCCACGCATACTCATGTCACCGAGGATATATACTGTATCTCCATTGTTTACTTTATTGTTCCATCGGCTGACAACTGCCTCATGCATCTCATCCAATGACGCAAATGGTCTGTTATCAAAGCGGATTGATGCTTCGTGGAACAGATGCAGATCACTTATGTAGTAGTTCATTAATCCTTACTCCTCCTAATTTATATTACATTTTCAACTCTATACAATTTCATCCTTAGAAAACATAAAATCCACATTATCTCCTTCCAAAAAATAAGGAAACCTTTTTTAATGGCTGAGAATCACCAAGTATTCCTATTATTATATAATGTGCGTGAGAGGGCGCTGGAAGTCCGGTGGACTTCCGCTTAGCGCCGACCGCAACGGAGTGTAGAACGAACCCTGGGGGTCAAATCGTCCGTGGACGATTTGTAGTATAGAAAGAGCAGGTACTAAAACCTGCTCTTTCTATACTATATAACGTGCGTGAGAGGGCGCTGGAAGTCCGGTGGACTTCCGCTTAGCGCCGACCGCAACGAAGTGTAGAACGAACCTTGGGGTTCAAATCGTCCGCGGACGATTTGTAGTATAGAAAGAGCAGGTATTACAACCTGCTCTTTCTATACTATATAACGTGCGTGAGAGGATTCGAACCCCCGACACCTTGGTCCGTAGCCAAGTGCTCTATCCAGCTGAGCTACACACACATATTTTATTTACTCATTCATTATAACACTCTTGTCAAGTGTTTTGAATGAATGCCGCAGACCGGAATCGAACCGGTACTGTATCACTACAACAGGATTTTAAGTCCTGCGCGTCTGCCAGTTCCGCCACTGCGGCATGAATGGGACCTACAGGGCTCGAACCTGTGACCCTCTGCTTGTAAGGCAGATGC
>OGZP01000362.1_pt1 | contig 39834 bp, 29 predicted proteins | sample 1576811 | NCBI WGS metagenome assembly OGZP01 (sample SAMEA3541553, study PRJEB24748) | human gut metagenome | biome: human gut; feature: human-associated habitat; material: faeces | place: China | collected 2012
CTACCGGGCGGATTCGGGACTTTAACCCGTTAGAAACGTGCGCCGCTAGGCGCACACGCAACAAAAACCGTCCTTATCAGACGGTTTTGTCAATTTTTTATATCGAAACAGCTATTCTTATTCCAGTGCGCTTACCCCAGTGCCTTCTCCAATTCCTCTATCACAATCTTCAATGCTTTGATCCGGGCATATTTTTTGTCTACGGATTCCAGAATATGCCAGGGTGCATACTCCGTGCTGGTCTTCTGGAGCATTTCGTTTACGGCATCTTCATACTGATCCCATTTATCCCGGTTGCGCCAGTCTTCGTCCGTGATCTTCCACTGCTTCTCCGGGGTGTTCTGCCGTTCCGTAAAGCGTTCCAGCTGGGTATCCTTGTCGATCTGCACCCAGAATTTGATGATCACCGCACCCCACTGGGACAATTCCTTCTCGAACTCATTGATCTCATTGTAAGCCCGCTGCCAGTCGTTGGTGCTGCAGAAGCCTTCCAGCCGTTCTACCATGACTCGTCCGTACCAGGTACGGTCAAAAATGGCGATATGCCCGGTCTTAGGCAGTCTCGTCCAAAATCGCCAGAGATAATGTCTCGCTTTCTCGTGGGGTTCCGGGCTGGCGATGGGGTGTACCTCGTAGCCTCTGGGATCCAGTGCTCCCGCGATCCGCTTGATATTGCCGCCCTTGCCAGCGGCATCCCAGCCTTCGTAGGCAATGACTACCGGAATCTTTTTCCGATACAGGCGGTAATGCAGGGCATTCAGCTTCTTCTGCAGATGACGCAGTTCTTTCTTGTATTCTTCCTCGGAGATTTCCTTGTCCAGTTCCACCTCGGACAGCTTCGGCATCTTCACCAGTGGGAATACATTCTGCAAAATGGGCACAGCAAGGCTCTCATTCTGCATGGCTACATGGATACCACTGCATAATGTCTCCAGAACTTGCAATTCCGCCCACTTTTTGTCCCCGGAATCTATGATGTACCAGGGAGCTACGGAAGCGTTAGTATCTGTGAGGTATTTGTCGAAGACTTCCTCACATTTGTCATAATGCTTGTTCTGCCACCAGTCGTTCTCGCCCACACGCCATGCGGTATCCTTGTTGCCTTCCAGCTCCTCCAGACGCTTTTTCTGTTCCTTTTTCCCAATCTGGAAAAAGAGCTTCAGCACAAGATAACCATTGTCCGTCAGCTGTCGTTCGAAACGCTTTATGCTCTCAATACGCTCCGCATACTGCTTATCCGACAGTTCGCCCCGAAGTCTTCCCTTCGTCACCTCATCCATCCAGCCGGAATCCAGGAATTCAAACTTTCCGGCTTCCGGAATTTTTACAAAGTACCGATACAGGAAAGGCTTCCGCTTCTCTTCCTCTGTCGGTGCGGACATGGAAGCCACCTTGAAGAATCTGGGATCGATATTTTTAATAATTCCGCCGATAGTGCTGCCCTTACCGGCCGCACCCCAGCCTTCGATCAGCACCAGCACCGGGAGCTTATGCTCCTTGATCTGCATCTGGAGTCTTAAAAGCTCCTCCTGCGCTGCATCCAGTCGTTTGTCCAGTTCCTCTTTGTCCGGCTTTGCCGCCGGAATCCACTGTTTCAGCATACTGTAACCACCCTTTCGCATAAATTATATGTTATTATCTGCATGTACCTGACACTATATACACTTCTACTTCTTAATTATCCAATTTGACTTTCTCTTGGTTCCATTTTGTATCAGTATTCCTTTTTCCTGTAAAGAAACGAACATTCGTGAAACAGTTCTTTTTGACACGCCAATCTGTTCCGCATAATATGCCTGTGTTGCAAATGGATTTTTCTCTATGATCTGCAACAATTTTTCTATCTGAACCTTCTCCTTATTAAGTACTTCAACGCCATAATTAACGCCATTTTTAGTGCCATTGGCGTTAATTATGGCGTTATTTGCATCAACTTGTCTTCGATAGACATTGATACGCAGATCAACTTCTCCACCAATAAACTCCGGTTCCCTTAATCCGGCGGCTTTTACTTTATCAATAATTCTCGGGATCCCGCTTCCCCAATGCTCGATCAGATTCATATAAGCAAACGCATGGGCAAGAGCTTCATTTCTGATTTTAGAATAGCCTTCTTTCATGCGCTCCATCGTTTGTCCCATTGGCAATTTTCCCGGAGAAGTGATTTCCAACCGATTGTCATATACCGCCACCTGTATCGTGCCATGATCCAGATAACTACGATGTACCATCGCATTGACAATCAGCTCTCGAATGACATCCAGAGGAATCTCATAGACATCCTGTCGATAAATTCCCACAATCGTAGCGCCCAGGTGAATATTCCGTAAAACAAATTGAAACGCTTCATCTATTTGTTCCCAAAGTGGACCGGTATATTCCCTACGGTCAACAAATACCGCTTTCGTTGTCCCTTTAAACACACCACATTGCGTTGCAACATGGAGTCCTCCGCTACCAGTCAAAATGGCAAATGCATTAGACGGATAATCTTTTCCATCTCGCTCAATCAAAACTCCCCAGGATCGTAGCTGTTGTCTGCCAATATCTTTAATAGATGCCTTCTGCTCCTCATTGTGGGCATTTCTGACTGCCTGCTCCTTCATAGCCTTGCAAAGCGCATCAATATCTTCATCTGTGATATTCAGCCCAGGACACAAAGCCTGATCGTAGTAGCGATTACTCCCCTAAAAAAGTAACTCCTTTACCATATACGCATCGGCAAGGCGAGTGGTCCCGGCAACACGAACATATACAACACTTTCTCTGCCAAGTGCCTTAATATAATATGGACGTTGTCTGCCTTCCGAAACCTCTACGACGATAACTGTCTTGCCATCCACTGTCTGTAAAGTAATATCCGGGATAATTGCCGGTTCACAATTATCCGCCACGGCATTTGCAATGGCATCCATTATCTTGAATACCTCTTCCTTGTCAAAGCCAACAACCTCTCTGGATTTATCAGCAATTCCGAAAATGATCTTTCCTCCGGTCCCATTTGCAAAGGCAACCACAGATTTCATATATTTGATACTTTTCTCAGGCAGGTTCTCTTTGAACTCCACATTCTTCGATTCTCCTGCAAGAATTTCTTCTATGGTCATCATAACACCTCGCTCTCTTTTACAGCTTTAGCCGTTGTTAAGTATTGGTCCAACAAATTGAATCAGAGCCGCAACTGCCGATCCAAATTCGACAGTTCCTTTTATAGCTTGTAACGAAGCTATTGCTGTCTTTATCATAGATTTCTTTGGCTTTTCAGATATAACTTCTGCCTCTATAACTTCCAGGCTTTCAGATGCTGCTTCTTTATCTTCATCTGATATAAGCGTATCCATCTTCGTCCTAACCGCGGTAATCAACCGTTCTATATCATTTGCTGTTGCCCCAATATTTGTAGTTGCCGTAACGGATGAATTATCATTTGCAATAATAGCTTGACCATTTTGCACCGTCACATTATAAATATTCTTTTCATCTATTCCCATATCAATACCTACTTTCGTTAGATAGCTTTCTACATGGCGAATTAATACCATAACAAATCGTTCATTAAAACCTTTGATTTTATCTTGCCATTTAGATGAAGAAGAATATCCCATGGCAACACCACGATATACAGAACTGTTATTTTCTACTAAATATCTTAAAACAGCGTACACATTTCGTATTTCTTCGCCATCAGTTTCACCCAACGAAAAAATCAGTCTTCCATAGGATCCTTCTACTTCTTTAATTTCATTTTCTAAATCCCAATCACAGTTACCGCAATCATGGATATAATCGCTTATAATCGGAGTGTTATCTATGTATTTCACAAATTTTGCAAGCACATCAGTATAATCTTCATAATCTGCCTGAAGTAGTCGATTAGAGCAACTGTTAAAATCATATTGAATTTTTCGCAATTCTTTTCTATTCAATTTCATAGTTTTTCACCCCACAAAACGGGCAATATGCACCCGTCATCTTTAATAATGGTTTGATTTTCGCAGTACGTTTACAACACGGAAAATTACAAATTTCCATTGCTTCGATTCCTGAATGAATAGGATCTTCATTTTCATGCTTCGGACGTTTTCCAGCCTTAAATGTAATGATTCCCTTTTTGCTATGCCGTTCCATTTTTTTGAATTCATTATAAATCATATCATTGACGGCATTCGTCACCATTTTCACGGCAAGTTCAAGTACATCCTCAGTAATATAATTTACGCTTATTAAACCGCAGCTTGGGCAAAATATATGAAGTACCCCGTCATCCTTTAAATCTGAAGGAGTTGCCTTAAAATATATGCCGCAATGCTCGCATTGCAAAAGAACATAGCCATCATCATCCGTGGGGATAGAAATCGTCATATTGATTTCATCACTCATACTGTTCCCCCTTACTTACTTTATTTTAGCCAAAATCCTAGGAAATTGCATAATTCCTCACGCCATCGTCCAGTTCAATGGAAATCATCTGATTGGCAAGGTGATGAATCTTTTCCTCACAGATTCTGATTTCGGTACCCTATGCCTGTAAAGTGATCAGCTTTTTGTTCAGATTCATACACTCGCCTGCGAAAGCACTCTGAACAGTATCCGGCGCTTTAACGGCACTTATCCGACATTTTTCTCAGCATATTCCTGTTCCAGTTCTTCTGCCAGATACTCATCACTCATACGGTGCATATCCGAAACGCCTTCACGGATCAGCTGATAGACCTGGGAATGATAAAAGAATTCCAAAGCCGCATCCAGTGAAAGTCCCTGCTGTTTAGCAAAGCATTCAATAACACGGCTATTTTTTCTGAAGCAAAATCGGGTTCGCTGTCATAGTGTTTCACTCCCTTCAAAATGCAACAGAGACAAAGCCTTCTCTGTACGAAAACAGATTTGCAGGTTTGGCTTTTCATAGCGTAAGCGGCTGATAGCTTCCGTTTTATCAATCAGCCCGTCAAAGAACAGCTCCACGGTATTAAACACCTTATCATTGGCAACACCACCCACAACAAGGTCATAATCTGTTGAATCTTTTCCGGGAGATAACGCCGTTTTTCCCCCGACGTTTGAACTTTCCGCACCACTTCGCCGCCTGTTCGTATAGCGGTGTAACATAGAAGCCACGCCCAAAGTCTACATTGGGGCGGGAATGAACCAGATCCGGTCTGGCAATCTCTAAAAAGGAACCGTGATAGAGGATCATACTTCCCCCCCTTTCTTTCATCACATCAAGGAGGTCATCAACGATATATTCCAGGCTCTGGGTATGCCGCACTTCATATTCCGGCACGATATAACCGTTCAGAATGTCACTCTGTTCAGTAAATGCCTGATAGACACGTTCTGCATCTACGCCCAGCTTTGCCGCTACATTTTCAATGCAGAATACAGCAAACTCCAGTTCACTGGAATTTTTAATTTTTTCATCCATCATCGCACGCTGGCTCTCCTTCCCTTATTTTACCCCTGCCTTATCTCATTCAAAATAATTATTAACATACGAATAGCTTATCATGAAATTATACTTTAAACAACCAAATACACCACAAATAAAACTGCATTTCTGCAATATCGTATTATGATATAAATGAAATATTATCTCCAGGTATAAGTATTATTTACCCATCCTGTCCTTGATATTATTGTAGATCTCCCGGGTCTGCGCATCATCTGCACCGTTTAGAATAACGGTGGTCCCCTCTACTTCCATGACTACATAAGTATCACAGTCGTTATGGGTATAGCGGATGTAATCTGCGTGGATTTCATCGCGAAAATGTCCCATGGAATATTTCAGGTTGCCAAAACCGTTCGTCCGGATTGTATTCGTATCCCGGAACATATTCTCTTCGCAAGCAATGCTGTCGATAGCGTCATATTTCACTGTATAATCCTGCCAGCCCTCCGCCTGAACAGTAAATTCATTTTCTCCGTAACAGATCTCGATTTTTCCCGTATATAACGTCCATACCGTAAATAGCACACACGCGAGCATTATAAACACATAGACCGCAACCACTTTATGGTTGTAGTGTACTGCCAGCCCTTTTCCGGTGCGCAGCTTCTTTCTATAATAGAGATAAGAATACAGGATGCTGCCAAAAGCTGCTGCCGTGATAGCGACAATAGACAGAAATAATGCAGCCATGCTGTCACTGAACAGTCCACAGATCATGCTCAATAGTCCTGCTGCCACCCATATTTTCCCACTGAAGCGGTGCGTGGCATTCCAGTTCTCCTCATCCTGCAATGTCCATACGACGCGGATGCCGATGGTGCGGTTCGGTTTCACCTTGGGCAGATAATTGCCCACAATAACAAATAGCAATCCCATTCCGACATACAAAATTACCATGAGCAGATTCTCTTTCCTTACACCCATATCAATCCATCTGGCGATACCGTTATAGAGCAATGTCATTCCCGGCACGATCCACGTAACCATTCTTATGACCTTATCACTCTGCTGTCTGTTTCTGTTGTCGTAAAAAGTTACTGCCATTACTACCACATAAGTCACTGCAAAAGTGCCGTTTACCCACAGACTGTTCTCACAGGTATATCCCAATATCATTCCCATGCACATAACAAATGCCGAGCAGATCAGCCTGCCTTTATTTTTCTGTATCATTTCCTTCATTATCCAATGCTCCTTTCAAATCTGTGATCCATAACATGATTTCTTCCAGCACGGAAGCATTCAGTTCATAATAAATAAACTTTCCTTCCCGCTTGTCCCGGATCAGATCTGCCTCCTTTAGCACCGACAAATGCCTCGATATGGAAGCGCCCGTCACCGGAAAATGTTCGCAGATCTCTCCTGCCGACAATCGACCGTTTTTCAGAAGATTTAGTATTTCACGCCTTATAGGATCTGCCAGCGCTTTCAATGTATCCTGTATTCCCAAAAATGAATCACATCCTTTCATCCAATCGTTTAACATTTAACCTAATTGTTAAATGTATCGTATCATGCGGATTATTTAATGTCAACAGCTTCACAGATCAAGGCAGATACTTATTCCTGCGTATGGATACATCTGTATATAAAAATCCCTCCGTCTTATGACGAAGGGATCTCATTCTTCTCTATACTTCCGTACCATCTTCCGGCAGGCCCCTTAAGAACACCACTGCCACCGGCAATGACAAAACCGCAGATAAAATATCGGACACCGGCTGTGACCACTGGATGCCCCGAATTCCCCAGAACGCCGTCAGGATCAGCAGCGCCGGAATGTAGATGGTGCCACTTCGGAAGGAGGCTAAGATCGTCGCCCTGCCACCCTTTCCGATGGACTGAAACAGCATGTTGCCACAGATACATACCGGAATAAACGGCAGCGTCAGACATTGGATCTGCAACGCATAAAATGCAATCTCATAGGCATCCATATCCGTAAGGAATTCCAGCAACAGCTCTCTGCGGAACACATACACCACCCCTGCAAACACTGCCATGGTCACCAGGCTGGCGCACAGGGTGAACCAGAACGCTTTCCTTACACGGGAATACTTCTTTGCCCCATAATTGAAGGAGGATACCGGCTGGAAGCCCTGACCGATACCCAGGGCCACACTGAATACGAAATTGAAAATACGGGACACCACGCTCATGGCAGCAATGGCAATATCTCCGTAGACAGCTGCCTGTGCATTCAACACCATGGTGGACACGCTGGCCAGTCCCTGCCGCATCATACTGGGGAAGCCTGCTGTAAGAATGTTCTTATGTACGGCCAATTCCCAGGTGAAATATTTCGGTGCCAGGCTGCTCTGGGTCTTGCCCCTCAGGAAAAAGAGCAACAGAATCCCAAAGGATATGTACTGAGAAATCATGGTGGAAAGTGCGGCTCCACGGATGCCAAGATTTAACCCCCACATCAGGATGGCATCTCCCGCCATATTTAAGATACCACCAGAGACCAGTCCCACCATGGCAAGATTCGCATAACCCTCATACCGGAGCACATTGTTCATCACACAGCCGGATGCCATTGCCGGTGCCGACAACAGTATATAAAAGGCATAGATTCTCGCATAGAGAAGGATGGTCTCCGTACTTCCAAGCAATCTGCACAATCTGTTCAGATCCAAAATACCGATAATTGCGATCAACACTCCGGCTCCCACCGCCAGATAAAATCCCGTTGCGGAAAAAGCTTTTGCCCTCTCCTTTTCATGGGCTCCCAACAATCTGCTGATATTACTTCCTGCCCCATGACCGAACATGAATCCGAACGCCTGAATAATTGCCATCAAGCCAAACACCACGCCTACCGCTCCGGTAGCACTGGTGCCTAACTGGCTTACGAACCAGGTATCCACCATATTATACAGATTCGTGATCAGCATACTGATGGTAGTCGGCAGTCCCAGTTCCAGGACCAGCCGTGCTACCGGTTCTTCGGTGAGCCTTTTATACTGTTTTTCCTCTTTTGTCAAAGTTGTATCGTTCATGTTCCCTGACTCCTATAAGTGTCATCGCACATTTTTCCATGCGATTCTCTATCTGCTTATTTTTACTATTATATGTTTCTTTCTCTCAATCCAACTACCGTATCTCCATGCATGATTCGGTGTAGCTACTGAGTTTTGACCTAAGCAGCTGTCTTACCCTCATGCATAGCCTGATATGCGATTACTACATCGGAACAGAGATTTGCCGGGTGGATTCCGGACTTGCACCGGTTAGAAACGTGCGCTGCGAGTGCACCACAGTGAAAAATAGCGTCTGTCCGTTCGGACACGACGCTATTATAGATGATTCTCTTTGAAAATGTAAGCCCTTTCAGCTGTTTTTTACTTAAATTTTATGTTCAGCATCACAGTTTCTCACTAAAATAGCTCTTATAGCCCTCCCCGAAGATCTCCGTGGCACTGGTGACGATCATAAATGCCAGGGGATCCTCTTCCTTTACGATCTCTTCCGCCTTGGGAGAAATGTTTTTCTTCATGGCACACATGATGACGCTCTTCTCCTTGCCGCTGTAGGCACCACTGCCCTGTACATAAGTTACACCAATGTCCAGCTCCTCCAAAAGTCTCCCTGCGATTTTTTCCGCATGGTCGCTGATAATATAGATCAGCTTCGCCTCATCACGACCGTACAATACCACATCCAGCACCACTGATGTGATAATGACCACGATACCGGCATACAATGCCTTGTCAATGTTCCGGAATACAAACGCCGATGCTATGACGATAACCACATCTGTCAGGAAAAACAATGCTCCTGTCTTGAGGTACGGGAACTTTAGTCGCAGCAGCTTGATAATAATATCTGTTCCTCCCGTAGTGGATCCGGCCTTGAACACCCAGCCCATGGATACTGCCATCAGGGCACTTCCGGTCAGAGAAGCAAGCAAAGGATCTGTGGTCACTGCTCCTACCGGTGTCAGCAGGTTCGTAAACAGAGAGGTCATTGCCGTACAATAGATTGTAGACAGAATAAACCGCAGTCCGAATTTCCAGATACCGATCAAAAGGATCGGTATATTGATGAGCAGCATCCAGGTACCGGTCTCAATGCCGAACAGACGATTTAAGATAATAGCGATACCGGTGATTCCACCGGGTGCCAGGGAGTTCGGATCCAAAAATAAGCTGACGGATACCGCATAGACAAAGGATGCCACCGTGATCATCACATAATCCCAGAGCATCTGTAAGGGTGTCTTTTTGTCCAGTCTCTGTATTTCCAGTTCTTTTTCTGTCTTCTTTGCCATAACTTTTTTCTCCATTCCATACAAAAGCCGCATATCTATAATATGCGGCTTTTATCGGTGATACATTCACTTCTTTTCAAATCTTAAAACTTAGATATTGGCTCTTACCACTTTGGGCTGATAGCCTTCTTTTTCCAGAGCGGCAATGATCTCATTCTTATGCTCGGTGCCGAATGCTTCCAGTGTGATACGCAGCTCCACAGCAGCACTGCGGTTGATGGATACAAACTGGTTGTGCTCCAGCTTGATGACATTACCGTTGACTCCGGCAATAATACCGGATACTCTGCACAGCTCACCGGGCTTGTCGGGAAGCAGTACGGATACGGTGAAGATACGGTCTCTTAAGATCAGACCCTGCTGTACTACGGAAGACATGGTGATGACATCCATGTTACCGCCACTCAGTATAGATACAATACGCTTATCCTTCACATTTAACTGCTTTAAGGCTGCTACCGTCAGCAGACCGGAATTCTCCACGATCATCTTGTGATTCTCTACCATATCCAGAAAAGCTACTACCAGATCCTCATCCTCTACGGTGATCACATCGTCCAGATTCTTCTGTAAGTACGGGAAGATCTTGCTGCCAGGAGTCTTTACCGCGGTACCGTCTGCGATGGTGTTGACCTTGGGCAATGTGGTAACCTTGCCGTTCTTTAAGGATACCTGCATGCAGTTAGCTCCTGCGGGCTCTACGCCGATGACCTTGATCTTCGGATTCAGCAGTTTTGCCAGTGTGGAAACACCGGTTGCCAGTCCGCCTCCACCGATAGGAACTAAAATGTAGTCTACCAGAGGAAGCTCCTTGAATATCTCCATGGCAATGGTACCCTGACCGGTTGCCACAGTCAGATCATCAAACGGATGAATGAAAGTATAACCGTGCTCTTCTGCCAGTTCATATGCTTTTGCGCATGCCTCATCATAGACATCGCCATGCAGTACTACCTCTGCTCCATAGCCTCTGGTACGGTTTACCTTGATCAGAGGTGTCGTGGTGGGCATTACGATGGTTGCCTTGCTTCCATAGCATTTTGCCGCATAAGCCACGCCCTGGGCATGGTTGCCTGCAGAGGCGGTGATCAGTCCCTTGGCGCGCTCTTCATCGGTCAGAGTGCTCATTTTGTAATAAGCGCCTCTTAACTTGTAAGCTCCGGTAAACTGTAAGTTCTCGGGCTTTAAGTATACGCGGTTGCCGGTCTGGGCACTGAAATAATCACTGTATACCAGTTTGGTCTCTAAAGTAACTTTTTTAACGATCTCACTTGCTTCTTCAAATTTCTCTAAAGTCAACATTTCTTCCTGCATTTTTCTTCCCATGCCTTTCTGTCACACTTTCTTTGGTCTGCCTGTTTATTATTCTTCCGCGTCTGTCTCTCCAGCTTCTTCCTCCGGCAGATGCAGTTCTCCGATGTCATCCATATTCACATCAAACAACGCATTTACAAATTCATCGGAATTGAATTTCTGGAGATCCTCGATGGTCTCTCCCACACCGATATATTTTACCGGAACCTTCAGTTCGGACTGGATGGCCACAGCGATACCGCCCTTGGCCGTTCCGTCCATCTTGGTCAGGATGATACCCGTAAGATCCGCCACCTCACCGAATTCTCTTGCCTGCACCAGAGCATTCTGTCCCGTGGTGCCGTCCAGCACGATCAGATTCTCTCTGTGGGCATTGGGGAATTCCTTGTCGATGATACGGTTCATCTTACGAAGTTCTTCCATCAGGTTCTTTTTATTGTGCAGTCTGCCGGCGGTATCTACAAGAAGCACATCCACGCCTCGTGCCTTCGCCGCATTCACGGCATCAAACACCACGCTGGCGGGATCCGCACCTTCTTTTCCGCCGATCATGGGAACATCCGCCCGGGATGCCCACTCTGCCAGCTGGTCTCCCGCTGCGGCACGGAAAGTATCCGCTGCGGCAATAAGGACTTTCCTGCCCTCATCCTTTAATTTACCTGCCAGCTTGCCCACGGATGTGGTCTTGCCCACACCGTTGACACCAATGACCATGATCACGGACTGTTCCTTCTCGAAATCATAGGCGGTCTCATCCACCTGCATCTGCTCCTTGATACTTTCAATCAGAAGCTGTTTGCATTCGGAAGGTTCCTTGATATGTTTTTCCTTCACCTGCTGTTTCAGTCTCTCCACGATGGCAGTGGTGGCATTGACACCGATATCTCCCATAATCAGGATTTCTTCCAGTTCTTCGTAGAAATCATCATCAATGGCGGAAAAACCGCTGAAGACCGAATCGATTCCCCGGACAATGTTATCACGGGTCTTGGTCAGTCCTTCTTTCAGTCTCGCAAAAAAGCCTTTCTTTTCCTCACTCATCCCATTTCCTCCAATCAGCATTCTATCCAGAAAAACGCTTGCGTTTTTCTTGTATGAAACTTAGAACTTCTTCACGAAAGAGCCTTTGCTCTGAGTGATTAGAAGTTCTTTTCATACTCTAATCATCCAGATCTTTATCAATGAGGTTAACACTGACTAAAGTAGATACACCCTTCTCCTGCATGGTGATACCATACAGTCTGTCCACCTGTTCCATCGTACCGCGTCTGTGGGTAATGACAATGAACTGAGTGTTCTTGGTCAGCTTATGTAAATACTTAGCGAAACGGCCTACGTTGGAGTCATCCAACGCTGCCTCGATCTCGTCCAACAGACAGAACGGAGAGGGCTTTAAGTTCTGGATGGCAAACAACAGGGAAATAGCGGACAATGCCTTTTCTCCACCGGAGAGCTGCATCATGTTCTGAAGCTTCTTTCCGGGGGGCTGTGCGATGATGCGGATGCCTGCTTCCAGAATATCCTCATCCTCCATCAGTTCCAGGGTTCCCTTACCACCACCAAAGAGTTCTTTGAATACTTTATCGAACTCTCTGCTGATCTCCGCAAATTTCTCCGTGAACTGTTTGCGCATGGCGGTATCCAGTTCCTCGATAATGCCTTCCAGGGTCTTCTCCGCCTCTACCAGATCATCATGCTGGGTCTTCATGAAGGTATAACGCTCCATCAGATTCCTGTAATCCTCAATGGCGTTGACATTGACATTACCTAACTTCCGGATCTCATCTTTCAGACCGCTGATCTCACGCTTCATGGCGGGCAGATCATTCATCTCTTCATTGCGAAGGCCTGCCGCATCACTCAGGGTAATCTCATACTCATCCCACATGTAATTGATCTGGCCTTCGATATTGTCTTCCAGCTTTTTCTTCTGTTCACTCAGACGATAGACTTCTTTGTCCAGAGCATTCATGCGCTCTGACATTTCTTCTCTGCTCTGGAAGAAGCCTTTCTGCTTTGCAGACAGTTCTTCTTTCTTTGCAATATCCTCGTCCAGCTTTTTCTTGGAAGCATCCTGATTCTCATTGGAAGCCGCGATGGTCTTCTCAATCTCCAGAATGTTGTTTTTCTTGCGTTCCACTTCCTGTGCGTTTTCAGTCAGTGCCTGTAAGATCTCATTCAGTTCTGCCTGTGCACGCTCCAGTTCGCCGCCTATACGGTCTACATTGGCCTGTTTGTAATCCAGAGCCTGACGCATCTTCTCGACTTTTACTTCCCATTCTCCGGCATGGGCGGAAGCTTCACTCTCTTCCAGTCTGCAGCCTTCCAGTTCCTTCTGGAAGACAAGAATCTGTTCCTGAGTGTTTTTCTCCAGTTCTTCACTTGCAGCCAGTTCCTGTACGATTGATTCCTTGCTGGAACGGATCTCGAAGATCTTGGTCTCGATCTCTTGTTCCTCCAGCTTCAGGGACTGTGCACTCTCTGCCTCTTCTTCCATACGTTCTCTGGCCTGGGAAATATTTAATCTTGCGGTATTCTGCTCAATGGACTTGCGCTGCATCTCGGTCTTCAATGCTTCCAGATCCATACGCAGCTTATTTCGTTTGCTCTTGGCGCCTTCAATCTTCTGGTTATAGGTCTTGATGTCATCGGAGAGTTTTTTCACCTTTTTCTCCAGTTCATCCATCTCACGCCGTCTTCCCAGGAGATTACTGTTATTCTTAAATGCACCACCGCTGATGGCACCGCCGGGAACTAAGAGTTCGCCTTCCAATGTGACCATACGGATGCCGTAATCGAATTTTCTTGCGATCTTCACGGCATTGTCCACGTTGTCTACGACCACGATACGTCCCAGCATGGCCTTGGCCACATTGCGGTATTCTTTTTCCGTATTTACCAGTTCATCCGCCATACCGATGACACCTTTTTCCTTCAGGGCCTCGGGATTTTTGAATTCCTGAGGTTTGGTAATACTGGTCAGGGGAAGGAATGTGGCTCTTCCGAGGCGGTTCTGCTTTAAGAATCCGATCATATGCTTGGCGGTCTCTTCGTTATCCGTTACGATATTCTGAATATTACCACCCAGAGCGGTCTCGATAGCGGTCTCATATTTGGCTTCTACCTGAATAATATCCGCTACAACACCGATGATACCTTTTTCTTTTTCCTTCTGCTCCATGACCTTCTTGACGCTGCCACCGTAGCCGTCATACCGCTCGGTGATATTGGTCAGGGCTTCCAGTTTGGACTGCTCCTGATGGAAACGGTTCTGTGTCTCCCGCAGCTTCGCATCTAAGCCTGTGAGATTCTCACGGATATTGCCCAGCTCCAGTTCGGATGCTGCTTCCTGTTCGGTCATCTGCCGCAGTTCTTCGGTCACAGTCTCGAAGGTCTCTTCCAGCTTCTTGATTGTCTCTTCTCTGGCAGCCTCATCGGATTTGGCACGAAGCAGTCTGGAATTCAACTCTGCCTTGCGGATATTGATCTGCTCCATCATAGTATCGAAACGTCCCATCTTGGACTTGATGGTAGCCCGCTGGTTCAGCTCGCCGATGATGGTATTTTTCCCGGCCTCAATATTATTATTGAGTTCGGTGATCTTGTTCTGGATAGCTTCCAGGTCGGCCTTTGCCATGGCTGCCGCCTCTGCGATCTCCTGTACCTGAGTATCCGTATCCTTTTTATCGGTTAAAATATCCTGTTTTTCTTTTTCTTTGCCGGCGATTTCTTCTTCCAGGGCTGCCTTACGATGATTCAGATGGTTCTCACTGCCGTGAGCGGAATTGATCTGCTCTTTTAAGACATTGATCTCACCTTCCAGTTTGCCCCGCATCAGGCCGGTATCTGTCAGTTGCTCTCTGGCGGCTTCAATGGCTGCATCCAGGCTTTCGATCTCCTGCTGGATCCGCTCGTATTCTTCCTTGATACCTTCGTACTTTTCACTGGTCTCGTTCAGTTCATTGCTGGCCAGATTATATTTTTCTTCCATGGAAGACAGCTGTTCTCTGAGTTTCTTATTTTCCAATAAGAAGACATTGATATCCAGAGTCTTTAATTCTTCCTTTTTCCTCAGATAGACCTTAGCCACCTCGGATTGCTTCTCCAGAGGGCCTACCTGCTTTTCCAGTTCGGACAGAATATCATTCACACGCACCAGATTCTGTTTTTCGTTCTCCAGCTTTGTCTGGGCTGCTGCTTTTCTGCGCTTGAATTTCACGATTCCAGCAGCCTCATCGAACAGTTCACGCCGTTCCTCGGGTTTACCGCTTAAGATCTTGTCGATCTGGCCCTGTCCGATAATGGAATAGCCCTCCTTACCGATACCGGTATCATAGAACAGCTCATTGACATCCTTTAATCTGCAGGGAGTCCCATTGATCAGATATTCACTTTCTCCGGAACGGTAGATTCGTCTCGCCACTGTAACTTCGTCATAGTCGATCGCCAGCTGGTGATCGCTGTTGTCCAGAGTAATGGCAACATAGGCGTAGCTCAACGGTTTTCTGGTCTCTGTTCCCGAGAAAATAACATCCTGCATGCTGGCACCACGCAACTGCTTGATGCGTTGTTCTCCCAGCACCCATCTTACCGCGTCCGCAACGTTACTCTTACCGCTGCCGTTAGGTCCTACGATACCGGTGATTCCGTTGTGGAACTGAAATACGATCTTATTGGCAAATGATTTGAACCCGTGTATCTCAATACTTTTTAAATACATATCCTCTATCCCTCAATAGCAGAAGCGCCTCATAAGCTGCCTGCTGTTCTGCCGCTTTTTTTGTTCTTCCCTGCCCACGGCCAAGGCATTCTCCCTCCATGTCGATCTCTACCACGAAAGTCTTGTCGTGTTCCGGTCCGCTCTCCTCTAACAGCCGGTACTCGAACTCTTTTTTGAGTTTCCCCTGAATCAGTTCCTGGAGATTACTCTTGCTGTCGTAGAAGAGACGCTTGTCCTCTAAATCCGACAGAATGAAGCGGTCAATAAAAGCCTTGGCAGGCTGCATACCACCGTCCAGATAAATGGCACCAATCATGGCTTCCATACCGTCAGAGGTGATGCTGTCTCTGCGTCTGCCGCCGGTATTCTCTTCGCCCTTTCCCAAAAGCATAAACTGTCCCAGTTCCAGGTCTCTGGCACAGAATGCCAGGGAAGGCTCGCACACCATGGAGGCACGCATCTTGGTCAGCTCGCCCTCCGGAACATCCGGGTGTTCCCGAAATAGGAAATCACTGGATACCAGTTCCAGTACAGCATCTCCCAGGAATTCGATGCGCTCATAGTTCTCTGTCTTGTTGATCTTTTGTTCATTGGTATAGGAGCTGTGGGTCAGAGCCTGCTTCAGCAATGCTTTGTTGTGAAAGCAATAGCCGATGCGCTGCTCCAGCACGTCCATTGTATAACCATCCAACATTTTCTTGTCCTCACTATATTCCGTAGTCCCGGCTGTGGTAAGAAACGCGGCACGCTCGTACTTTAGTACGATGCACTCATGTCGCAGAGCGTAACGGTACATAGGCGTGGAAAATACCCACGCAATGCGTCCCTTGGGACGCTATGGTACCGACGTCTGCTTACGGCGCGCTTATTCTTAACCATAGCCGTGCCTACTGGACTACATAATTACCCTCACCATGCCTATTCATAAATGGCTGTCAAGTGTGTCCCGTTTTACGGAACACATCGTATAAAAACAGAGGGGAATGACCTCTTGTGCGAGCAAGCTCTCACCGGAGTCATTCCCTCTATTTTTGCATGGCTCGTAGCTTTACTAGTTCACTGCGTTCTTGATCATCTCTACTGCTTCTTCTACAGTAGTAACCTGCTCTGCAGACTCTGCAGGGATCTCGATATCGAACTCTTCCTCGATACCCATGATGATCTGGTATACATCCAGGGAATCAGCACCCAGGTCATCCTGGAATGTGGTCTCCATGGTGATCTCATCGGGATCTACATTTAATACCTCAGCAATAATTTTCTTTAACTTTTCGAATTCCATAACAGTTCCTTCTTTCCAAATATTTTGTAATTTTAATTATTTTCTGCAGCCTTATCTTCCAGACCGATCTGCTCTTTGATCTTTTCGTTGATCTTCTCTTCCTTAAATGCGATGCATTGCAGGATGGAGTTCTTCACTTCCACAGCCTTGCTGCTTCCGTGGGTCTTCACTACCAGACCGTTTAAGCCAAGCAGCGGAGCTCCTCCGTACTGGGAGGTATCGAAGCTCTTCAAGGTCTTCTTCAGCGCGGGCTTTACTAACAGTGCGCCGATCTTACTGCGCAGTGTGGACATCATTCCCTGCTTTACCTGATGCAGCAGTGCGGAGCTGACGCCCTCGTACATTTTCAGTACCACATTGCCGACAAACGCTTCACAGACGATGACATCTGCCACACCTGCCGGAATATCTCTGGCTTCTACGCTTCCAATAAAGTTGATCTCGGGACAATTCTTCAATAGAGGGAAAGTCTCCTTGACCAGCGCATTACCCTTCTCTTCCTCAGCACCGATATTCACAATACCGACTTTGGGATTCTTAACGCCCATAACGCTTTCCATATAGACACTGCCCATCTTGGCAAACTGTACTAACATGGAAGGTCTTGCGTCCACATTGGCACCACAGTCCAGCAAAAGGCTGACACCGTTCTCCGTAGGGATCAGGGGAGCCAAAGGAGGTCTCTCCACGCCACGGATACGGCCTACGATCACCTGTCCGCCTACCAGTACTGCACCGGTACTTCCTGCGGATACGAAAGCATCGCATTCACCGTTCTTCACCATATACATGGCTTTGACAATGGAAGAATCCTTCTTACGGCGGATCGCCATAACCGGAGGTTCTGCAGTCTCGATGACTTCTTCGGCATGTACGACTTCCAGCTGTTCTGCATCGTAGGTATATGCCTTTAATTCTTCCCGGATCACCGGCTCCTTACCTACCAGGAATACTTTGACACGTTTGTCCGCATTGACAGCCTCTACAGCGCCCTTTACGATCTCGGTGGGAGCATTATCTCCTCCCATCGCATCTACAGCAACATTTACATATTCTGCCATTTCGTCGTTCCTTTACCTGTTTGTGTTTATCCGCTCATCATCAAACCGCTCCGTGGATCGCACCAAACAGTTTGATGATGGCAGATTCATTCTTACTATACTAAAGGCGTATATAAAAAGCAAGTGATTTTTTTGTGAAAGCAAAAGGAGATTCCATCCGGAATCTCCTCTTCTCTTTTCACTTAATTTCGCTTCATTGATTTATCAATTAATCAACGCTTACGACCTGCTTCTTATTGTAAGAACCGCAAGCCTTGCAAACTCTGTGAGGCATCATCAGTGCACCACATTTGCTGCACTTTACCAATGTAGGAGCGCTCATTTTCCAGTTTGCTCTTCTCTTATCTCTTCTACCTTTGGAAGATTTATTCTTAGGACAAATAGACATCGTTACACCTCCTTATTCGCGTTGAAGATATCTTGGATTGCTGCCATACGAGGATCCGGTACGAAAGTATCGCAACCACATTCCTTCAGATTCCTGTTCTGACCACATACAGGGCAGATACCCTTGCAGTCTTCCTTACACAGGATCTTTGCCGGCCAATTCACCAGAATTTCATCGTACACAAAAGCCTCTACATCCAGCTGCCATCCATCCATAAAGCTCTGCTCGGTATCTTCTTCCTCACTTACTTCCGCTTCCGGAGAATAAACGATTCTGTCAAACTTAAGCTTCATTGCTGTAGGTACTTCAGTAAGGCACCTGTCACATTTCGTGTCAAAGGTAAGCTCTGCAGTGCCGGTTACTTTTGCCTTGTTCACACCGATGTTGGTAAAAGTAAGATTAATGGGTGTCTTCTCCGTAATAGAGAAATCTCCCTGGCGGCTCTTAAAGCTTGTCATCTCAAGCGGAATGGCAACAGTCTCTACCTTGCCTTCGGATGTTAATACATCAGATAAACTTACTAACATAGCGACTCCTATGCAATATGTTGCGTAGAAAACACAAGTCTCCTACGATGTGTTGATTCACACACTGACTTATTATACATATGGTATGTGCTTTTGTCAACAAAATTTTGTGGGATTTTCATACTATTTTCTTATAATGCACGATTGCTCTACGAAGCATAAAAATATCTGCCTAGTCAACTCCCAATGCCTTATAAACTGCTTCTTCCGGAGAAGAATAGAATATTAAACTGAATGCCCCAACTAAATCAGACGGTACGGTTCCAAGGTCTGCTGCTGATGTGATTGGGAGAAGAACTTTTTTAGCTCCACTATCAAGGCACACCTGCAATGTACTTGCCAAGTCTTCTACTTTAATCAGTGTTCCACCAATACTGATCTCACCAAGTACTGCAAGACTGCTGATGGGGGGCTTACTAAGTGCCGCTGATGAAATAGCAATTAGCGTAGGAAGTGCAAGATTTCCCGTCATTCCAAGTCCCTGCATATCCTGATAATTGATGATGTAATCCTTAGTTGTTGTACTGATATTTCCAGATATTGCATTACAATTAGCTTTTAAATAATTAAATGCTGTATTGGTTGCTTCCTTTGGCTCTTTCCCTGAACCAATACCTGTGCAAGTCAATTTTCCATTTCCCGGCATCATCTGAGTTTCCAAACGATAGCAGCCAATCATTCCAGTCTTTGACTTTGATACTGTATATAAGCAGCCCGGTTTGCCCATACCTTCAGGAATCATCTTACCACCGCCATGCTCTGGTACAGTTACAAAATGCTCATCAAAACTGTCATTGTCTATATATGAGAAGTTCACATCATAGAATTCCATTCCACCTATCTTCTTAAGCTGCTCTTTTACTCGTCTACGAAGCTCAAGTGAAATATCCATAATCTCTGCAACTTCTTCCTTGCTTACTTCTCCATCTGGATAAATCAATTTGATAAATCCGGAAATCAGCTTACGAACAGCGATTGCATCTCTCTGATTTAAATTACTTCCTAATTTGAAGTACTTCTCTGCTATATTGCTGTAATTATCCTTACGAAGCTCACGCATAAACTCTGATAGATAATCTGTGATAAATCCATAATCATTTGTAAATGAATCCGGTCTGTACTTAGGAATCTCCCATCCCGGTATATATGCATGGAAACGGTCAAGGAAAGCCGTATCCGTACCCATTTCAGGAGGAAATGGATCAAACAGACTTGATGTCTTCTGCAATGTCTCAACACTCTGATTGATATTTCCTACAAAAACCATAGATGCCTTTGCCTGTATCTCAGCCTTGCCACGAGAAAATGCACCTGATGCCATGTATCCCTTCATAATCTGGATACCATCTTTATCCTTAAACTTGATACCGGCAACCTCGTCAAATGCTACAACATCCCACATTCCGACAAGACCTACTGTATTGTTAGACATGTTATAAAACAGATTTGCAACCGTAGTCTGTCCTCCGGCAACAAGGATACTGTTTGGAGAAATCTGCTCATATATGTATGATTTACCTGTAGAACGAGGTCCCAATTCACACATATTAAAATTATTCTCAACAAGCGGAATCATACGGGCAATCAATAGCCATTTTGCTCTGTCAGAAAGCTTGTCCGGCTCCATTCCAGTAGAACGAAGCAAAATATCCATCCACTCTTCCTTAGTAAATACCTTACGACCATTCTTTACCTCATCCATATCCACATGTGGCATCTGAATCGGTGTCAGCTTTCTGATACGGATAGGCTGTGTATTCTTCTTATCTTCCTCAATAAACTCATAGTCAAGCTGAAGAATACACCAGATACCGCCACAAAGCAGGCGGTCATAATCTTTTACATAGTCAGCACTGATAGGAATATTCTTAATTCCAAGATTAGAGAATGTTGCTTCATATCTGTCTTCCTTGGTATTGAGCACTACTGTAATCCTGTCAATAACTGTATAACTGCCTCTCTCTCGAAGAAGAGACAATATCTTCTGTGCTTCATCCGGGCGGACATAGTTATCACGCAGAATACGCTTCACATTGTCTACTCCCTCGTCAATAATCTCCTGATCATCAGAATTACAATACTGTCCGAGAAGATACTCAAGTACATATACAGGAACATTTGCGCCTTCTCTGATTGCCTTAGTTAAATCCTTGCGAACAATATGACCATCATAATATTGGCGGAGCTTTTGTTTGATAGTATCTCTAGGATTCTCAATATCATACGCTTCCTTAATATTTATATCAGTGTATCTATCCATAATTACCTCCATATTTTATCTTTGAGATAGCATATTCTCCAAGGCATTGACTAACGCATCGATTGAACCTCTTTTATGCTCATCTAATACTGAATCCGCATCTTCTACAGGTATCAATTTTGTGACTTCCATTTTTACCTTTTTCTCAACAGCATCTGTCCATCGTTGTCCTTGAGATAAAAATACAGTCTTTACTCTATCTGACCATTTTTTACTATTTCTAAATGACGTCACCCCTAAATCTACCGAAAATTTATTTCTTATCGCCTCTATATAAAAATCTTTTTTTAGACAATCTTCAAACTCTGCTGTATTATTTCCATTACATATTGAATACTTCACATCACTTTCTGATAGCAAACCTTTTTCAATTGCCTTTTCCGCTGCATCATATCCTGCTTCATCTGCATCCAGAAATACAAAGTATCTGCATACATAAGATCTAAGCCTAGATAATTCATAATTTAAGTTTGTTGCACCTGCAAGCGGTTGTATCACCAATTTATTTTTTATAAGTGCATCTTTTATAGTTGGGCTCAATGACGATAAAATTTTATTTAATGCTATCTTATCATCCTCTCCTTCTACTACCAGTACATGACTTGCATTAATCAAATTATCCTCTGGTAAAACACCTAATAATTCTCTAATTTCCTTAATATTTTTTGCTGGTTTAGCGGTGCCATGATCTACTATAATATTATTTGATATATTATTTCTTTGAACGAATAACGGATTATGCGTTGTTATAATTACTTGATGATTTTCTGAAATACCATTTATCACATTTACTAAGCTATGTATGGCTTCGGGATGCAAATGTGACTCTGGCTCTTCTATTGCAATTATTGATGCACCTATCTCATTTTTCGATTCCTTTAGTATCGCTAATGATACTAAACTCTTTATTCCATCTCCCTTATAAAGAATACTTGTTGGCGTACCATCATTTAGAATTACATCTACATCGTTTCTAAATCCGCGCCATACTAATCTTCTTCCTCTAGATTTTATTTCCACATCTGTAAGCTGTGGTAAAAATTCTTGCAAAGGTGCTAATATTCTATTTGCAATATCGTTATATACTGCTTCTTGTAAATTGTAAATTGTTTGTTCTGCGGATTTATACTCTTCATTATCATATAGCTTTGATAACTCTGTAGATATTAGTCTATGTATAACATCCATAGCCATATCTTCTGTTCTTACTGCCTGTATATAATTAATAGCAATTCTCTCACATATAAATGCAGTTACTTTTTCTGATTTATCATTAAATGAAGAAGATCCTTTCTTTGGAACTGTTATTTTAGCTCTATTATCTTGTCCATATTTAAGTTCAATGGGTATATCCTCATTACTTCTAATTCCGGTTGTCCTAAAAAATTCAGTATTTTCATCATGATTCAATCTAAAATTCAATCTAAAAATAGAATCTAGGTTATTCTTTCGTTGTTGCAATTGAACTGGAAAATCTCTTTGCCAATCATACAAACGTTCATGTACATTTGCATGATTAGCATGTTGCATCATTGTTTCCATCGCAACATTTAGTGCCATAAGTATGTTAGATTTTCCTTCATTATTTCTTCCAACTAATACTGTAATATTTTGAAGATTTATTTTATGTGCCTTTGTTATACTTCTATAATTTGTAACTGAAAAATTTACTAGTTGCATTTTTTCAACTCCATATCCTAACGTAATTTAAAATCCAAAATCATCCACAAACGCAATATCAATCATAAACTCATACTGCTGCAAGATATTATTCTCATCATTTGCATCTGCCAATACAAGATAATACTTGTCTCCATGCTTATATTCTCTTGATTTCAAAGTAAACTTCTCGTGGAAAGTTCTCTTCTCCGGTGCATCTTCCCTGCTGTTAGCAATCATCGGCACATCAAATGAAATCTTTTCGCCATCCTCCGTAGTAAAGTAAGCCACGATACTTCTTGCTTTCATGGTGTCTGTGACTTTCTCTGTCTGAATAAAATCAAAGTATGTGATAAGGTTTGTCACCTTACGGGTAACAGATGTAAGGACAACATCCACATAATCGTATGCTACGCCTCTGGTATTCGTTGTAAGTTCAATGACCGGAACTATCATCTCCTGTAAGGACGTACCACCATGTACATAGTTCTGTCCACCTCCAGCAACCTTGAAAATATCTGCTCCTACCGGAGTATCCACATAAAGTTTATTGAGATATGCCATTGTTCTTGCCATGATTCCCTGCTCATTTACTGCATCTTCTGTAATGAGGAATCTCTTGTTTGTATAAAGGCATTTATCCTTTGGATAAGTTACCTTGTCAAACTCCTGTAATCTGTCTCTCTTATATAAGAAGCCATGATCTGCAGTGATAAAAAACTTAGGTGTAGACACATATATGGTCAGCTTTCTAACCAACTTATGTATCTCTTCTATCGCCTCTGCACAAGCATTGAATACCTCATTCTCACTTGCAGGCTTGTCTCCTCTTGCATCAACCTGATTGTGATAGATGTACACGATATTCTTGCCTTGAATCAGCTCCCTGATTCGAGCCTGATTAGCATTTGCCACTTCATCAAATGACAATGCCACATTATTTTCATTATAAGATTTCAGTATCTTGTCTCTCTGTTCCATACTTGCACATGCCTGTCCATCAACAGTCACATTCAAGTTACCATCTACCTGCATCTCTTTATGTGGAAGGAGACTCGCCATTCCTACTGATGTAACAGAAGGCAGGCAACTAAGCATACACTCCATCTTCGGTGTACACTTCTCATCCAATTCCAATCTACCGAAAAGTTCCTTTGCACACTCATATCGAAAAGCATCGGAAATAATAACAATGACTCTCTGCTTTCCATCGTAGCCTCTAAGATAATGCTTATAGAAATCTTCCTGCTTTGGCAGGTCTGTAGCATTCATTACATCATTTGTAAAACTCTCATTCCACTTCGGTGTTATCTTCTGTAAATATGTATTCGCATAAATATTCTCTACTCTCTGTCTTACATCAGAGAATTTACTGTTATCTTCAATCTGGTCATATGCATAATAAAACCATCTATAATATGAATCTATCAAATAAGACTCTTTCTGATAATTTGCAACCAATGTCTTAATATCACTCGAAAACTCCATAAGTGATACAGACTTCATCATCAAATACGCATACTTGATAGTCGTATATTCATTCTTGTATCTTTCGCTATAATGATATGCCTTAGACATTCTCTGGTCAGCTACCTGAGCAATATTAAGTCCATCAATCTGTGCATCTAAAATCTCATCATTTAACTGTTCCAATGCCCAATCAATAATAATGTCATCTAACCCGGCAAACGCATCACATGCAAAAATGTCAGACATCTGGAGAGAACTGTCTTTTTTCTTCTCCACATCTTTCTTTAATCCATCCTGTATTCTTGTCACAAAACGCAATGATTTATTTATTCTTTCTACCAGTTCGTCATAGGCATCCTGATAATTTACATTGTCCATGATATTACGGATAAAGACCACAACATCATTACGCTTCTTAAGAATATAAGACCTCATTGCTTCCGGAACCGTAGCCTTTAATGTAGATGACGCATATGTTAATATCATACAAGCGGACAAATCATCCATGTTCGGCTTTTCAGATTTATATCCAAAGAATTTTTCACAAAGCTCCCAGAATTTATCAGTCAGTCCATTATCATCTAATGCCTTAAAATACTTCTCATTGTCACCGAGCATCATCTGCTTAACTACTTCCTCAAAATTTGGAGTCTTTACATCCGTGAGTACAGCAATCAAACCAATATCAATTGTCTGAGCATTGTAATGATCAATTCCAAGTTCCTTGAACTTCTCAATACGATGCTTATTCTTCCAGAAATTGGCATACTGTGATAAATGCTCCTTAAAACGATTATCAATGCCAATCTCCTGAGACATCTGCGATACTCTGTCTGTATAATAAGGTGTTGAGTAATAATACATATCTGCGAGAGGATTCTCTGCATCACTTGGCTTTGCAAAGGCTGCATAGACAAGATATTTACTCTCTCTATCCTCTTCGTTTAATAGATACTTTGAATAGAGCCAGTTTGTACCATCAAGAATATGCAGCTTTACACCACCAAGCTGCAGTTCCGATACCTCATCCTCGTATTCACCTTTATCATCAAACCAGAATATGATTCTTGTCTCTGACTTGGCAAATTCTGTATTTAATTGCTCCTGTATGTTCTGTAAATCCATATTTCACCTTCTAATCCATTTGAGCAGATAGTCTCTGCACAAATATTTTTATTCAGCCTATGCTAATAAGTGTCCGATAAATGGTCACTTATCGAACACTTTGTATCCGATAGCCCCAAAAGTGTCCGATAGTGTTCAATAAAGTGTTCGATAAATAGTAATGTGACCACTAAATCACATATTTAGTTGCCGGTCCATTTCCAATCTTCGTAATCAATCCTTTTTCTATCATCTTATCAAGTAATTTTCTTGCTCCTGTCTTTGACTTATAACCACCTATATCAGCGGCTTTTTGAGAAGAAATACTTCCATTCTGCCTGATATACTCAAGTATTTTATCTTCTTTTGACACAGCAGCTACTTCTACTTGATTTGCATTTTCATTTCTGATATCAGCAGCTCCCGGAATATATACCACTTGTCCAACTTCAAGCTTTAATGTTACCCTGTCATTGCGCTCTGAGAAATCAAATTCCGGTTTCTTCCAATTTTGTTCTGCCCATGCTGTCATAATCTTATCGACACCACTTCCTGCACGCTCACCAACATTTACAAAACCAAACATCTTTAAGATATTCGGATTTCGTGGATCACTATTGCCACCAGCATAAAATTCCTCTTTTGTTACCCTGATAGTACCGGGATTGGAAATACTTAGTTCTTTACCCTTCTTTACTACAAGAATTCCTCGTCTACCATAATAATTGGCATGTGCCAGTGCATTTGCCAATGCTTCTTCCAATGCATCGTGCACATCTACTCTGTCTACCCGATATCCATTTCGTCTATTTGCAAATGGAACCGCTACTTCATCGTCCATTCTGGTACGCACCTTGCAGAAAAAGTCATATATATTACCGCTCCAATCACCTTCGTTAGAATGTGTCCGGAATAACCAGCGTACCGCTTTATCATCGCATTCCTCACGATAATCCAGAAAATAATTAGGAAAAACTTCTGTAATGTGATAAGCCTCTCCAAAGAATAAAAGTCCTGCTATTGTTGGAGATAATGTACCATTCTTATTTTTTGCTGCCGCCCTTAGTTTCATAAGGAACTCATCATTTTCCAAAGCATTCCAAGGATGTCCACTGTGAAGCTGTTCAAAAATAATTCTATAACCTTTTATTGTATCCTGATTCAGCACTTCCAATCCAAACTCATCCAGCACTTCCACATCACCAGATACATCTCTCTGGTCAGCAAACATCGCACGGACTGCCTCTTCTGTACAAAGGAAGTCACCTTCATAATCTCTTTTATAAGTACCTTTCATCGGATCTGTCCCAATGTATACCGGCTTATCATGTCTATCTGCTGCTGGAACATCAATTCTTAATATTTTCTTTTCTCCAACAGCCATAGGTCTGACATGATGATTCAGTAAGATGTTCTTTGACACCTTATTTCTGTCATTCAATGTACTCCAGAAATCCTTTTGATATTTAACAATTTGCTTGTCTGTCAGTCCCTCAACCGTAAAAGAATCTCTGTGTTCCCTAATTCCAAGCAGAATTGTGCCACCATTTGTATTTGCAAAAGAAGAATAAGTCTCCCATATACTCTCAGGAAGTCCACCGGTTGCCAATTTGCATTCTCGTTCATGATCCTCGCCAAGATTCAATTCATTTAATATGTACTGTTTCATATATAACAAAACCTCCTGCATGTAACTTGAATATTTCAAAACTACTCAAGAAGCAATTCTATTAGTTTCAAATAAAAGTTTCAGTTTATCGTTTTTTATTCCCATTCGTAATAAAAAACAACAATATGCCAATGCCATCAATGCATATGCCGTCGCAGCAATTACAGAATCTAAAGTTCTATATCTTCCATGTGTAATGTCATTTCTATATTTTACAAAAGCCGCAATATCTTCTTCTGTACATGACAATTTAGCCTTTTCGTTAAGTATTTTCATATAATAATCTTGTTTTTTATAAAGTAAGTATATCTTTCTACTATTAGCCATGCCCCAATGAGATATACTGTTAAATATCATATCATAAGTTTTATCTTCTAATTTTTTATCTGACTTTCTGTGTTGCTTAATTACCGCTTTCACACTTTTAATTAAATCTTCCAAATTAGTATTTTCATCATCTTTGAGATCCGTCACAAAATCTAATTCGCATTCAATTGAAGAACATATATTTTTAATCTTATCATCAGACAATATGCTATAGTCTTTATCATTATCTGAATAAAAATCAAATAAATAAGTTGCCTTTCCCTCTGTGTCAGCAGACATCACAGAATGTAAGTTGGCTATACACTCATCTATATCATCAAATAAAATATTCTGCTGATATTTTTTATTTGTAAAATTGTCATACTGATAATCTAAAAATCCGTCAGCAAACTTAAACCACTTACCTGTTTCATCATCAATCTGATAGAGACGTACTTCATCGAATCCAACATTTTCTCTATTTGTCATAAACCTACATATTTTCATCAAAACATTATAAGTAAGTTTTATAATTTTTATGGGCATTTCCTTTGGGAATTCATATCTCACAATCAAATTCATGATTGATGGACTATTCTCTGATGGCATATTTTGCAAAATAAGCTTGCATTCAATATCTTTTATTTTTACAGAATATTCTTTCTTAAATACAGGATATGTTTTAATATAGCACTTTCTTTCTTCGTCATATTTTGTAGCAATTTGGGTCTGCTGATACAAATTATTAAGAGTTCCACCAATAAACTCTATTGCTTGCATTTTAGACATATCATAGCTACATAAATTAGCTGTACTCACAAGGTAAATTCCCGGTCGTAATTTATAGTTTGCTGATATTTTTCTTTCATCATATCCAGTATATAAAGCAATCTGATAACCATCCGTTGAATATCCATGCAAAAAATGATCCGGCGATTTCATTACGCTTTTTGAAAATTCAGCAAATATCCCTACACCCTCTGTTATAAAGTTAAACACCTTATCCTGTGCATGGAAATATATTTTTTCTTCACCTTGAATTATATATCCTGTAAAATTATCTGTATTACGACTTATCATGTCTAATAGGCACCACCTTTAATTTATGTGTACTATGCAATAGTTATATCTTTGCCAACAAATCTACTTTTAATGATTTCTTACCTTCCTGTGACACTTCCACACCTTGGAATTTCGCATAATTTACCTTTACACCATCATCCAAGTCAATCTCAATTCTTTGGTTGGCTACATGAGCAATGGCTTCATCATATATCTTCATCTCTGAAAGCTGTTTAGTATACTTAGTTACCGCTTTTGTGGCTTTCGATTTCTCTGATGCTGATGTTGCATTGTCAATCGTATATTGAGCACTCTGCATTGCAGTCTCAACATATTTTTGTGCCTTGTGTAGATAATCAGTTCTTACTCTGCCAACTGTGTCTGCATCATAGCGATGCATATAAATAAGTGCCTTGAAACCATTCTGCTTACCACTGTCAAAGAGCCAGTAAATAGGCCGCTTCTGATATACTTTCAAATGGTCTGCATAAAAATCTTTCAAAAAATAGTTACGAATGACTTCTCTTGATGTATTCCCTTTGTTTCCTAATGCATTTGCAATAAAATCAAGGTTCTCTTCCAAAGTATCTGCTCCATATACTATTTTCACAAATTCTACGAAACGACCAACAATATCGTCAGAGAAATATTCTTCATCTGTAATTGGAATACAGTTATCTTCATCCGGAAGAAATATCTTATATCTACTATTATCCCAGTCACCACCGGCATAAACCAATCCTTCTTCATCAAGAGAATATCGTCCAAGCATACATCCAACCGCATAGGAAACCAAACTACGAATATCTCTAGATAGATCAGCCTTACGAACCGTAATATCCTTATCTTCTACCTCTGGTGTAAGTTCTTCTTGTAAGCCATAAATATTAATAAAAATACGATTCAATTCTTCTTCATTCTGTTTCAATTTTTCAAATTGTTCATTACAATTTTTTTGCCAACGATTAAAACAAGATGCAACTGACACCGACTCCTTAACATGACCTGCTACATCAACTTTAAACACTATTTTTCCTTTTGCTATACCAACACTTTCCTTACTTAATGGAGTATACGGAAGTACTAATTTATCCATTTGATGCATATTAGGTAATATCCATCTAATTTCTTTCTGATAATTCAGTCTATCTGATTTATGTGCTAGCTCATCATAGTTATTTGTTGGTTCAATGAAAAATTCTTCTGTGTCTGATAAATCATAATTAATTTTTACAGCTTTATGTTGTATTCCTCTTTTATCAAGTTCTTTTTCTATAGCAATTTGAAAATGTCCTAAACTCATCCCCATACTCCAAGGTTCTATTTTTTCATCATTTGTCAAATCAGCATTCAAGAATTCATCATACATTTTATTAGATAATTGAAATTGAAGAGTACTCTGTACTGTGCCATCCTTAAGCATTTTTCTTTCTATTTCCTCCGCATCTTCTTTATACATGCCATATAAACACAATACTGGAACTTCTTTACACGATTTACGCCTTAGCAACACATAATCTCCATCTAGTATCTTTTCTAAATCATCTCCTAATGTTTCATTCATTTTTCTAATAAGTGGATTGTCTTTTTTTAATCTAGCAAAAACACCTTCATATTTATCTCCTTGCTCATTGTTTCCGGTAGTTTCTCCTTCTACAATAAAATCTCCTACTGGACTAAAGCACACTTCTCCATCATACAATTTCTTTATCCATTTTTCCTCTCCTATTTTCATTCCTGCAAAAATAGTAATTCCTTCTTCTTCCCTTTGAGGCATAAGAGGATGTTTACAAAAATCCCACGATATTTCATAAGAATTCCAATCAATCTTGCATATTTCAATTGACGATTCAACCAGCATATCTATAGTTTCTTTATAGTCATTATCAAATATTATAGGCAAAGAAGCAATATCACCAACTAAAACATTCATAGATGGATTAATAATGTTCAATAATAAGACTGTTATCTTAGAATTTAAAAAAGCGATATAATAATAGTATTTATCACCTTCAGGAAAAACACCATTACTTGCCTGATCGAATATAAATCCATCCCCTGTATATCTAAAACTTAAATTACCTGTAGTTAATGATGACCATGTTATGGCAGGGCTAAAATAAAATTCTTCATTTTTAATCTGAGCAGTTGGATATTGTCTTAATCTCTCAGCATTATTCTTCCAATCTACAACCTCCCATAAATTTCCATACCATTTTCTATATTCTCCTCCCTTATTTAGTGGCACCCATCCATCATGATCCCTGCAAAAAAGCGGATCGCAAAATTCAATATACGATATTTCGTGCCAAAATCTATAAAATAATTCATTTCCACATGTACACATCCCTCTTTTAGGTGTAGCAATTTCATCTAATCTTTTAAATTTTTCAAAAATGCTACGAATAGTATCACTTATCCAATATGCCACAGGACCTCCTGGTATTTTTCCAAAATGATCTTGAATTGCTTCATATTGATTTTCGCCTTTAAGGAACATTTCTTCTTTTCCTTTTTGAGTAGTTGGTTCAAGCAATCGACAATATACACCTTTGTATCTGTTTTCTCCACGTTTTAACATCACAAAGCTTACGGTCTGTACAACCTCTCCCCCAATTTCCTCAAAAGCTCTAGCTCCTAAATGTGCCATATTTACAATCGTTTGTTGTTGCAATTTAACACGCAACTTTTCAAAACTAGATAAAAACATCCATGCATGCTGTGTAATCATCGCCTGATACCCATTTTTCTTAAGCATTTCACCACATCGTTCAATAAACACTGCGAATAAATCCGCCTTACTATCCGGATAGTTCTTCTTCACAAAATTGTTTACTTTTGCACTTAGATTACTTGTTCCTGCATATGGTGGATTAGTAGCAACTATCTCATACTTCTGTGCCATCACCTTGCCAATTCTAATCAATCGTTTCAGCTGCTCCGCTGTCTCATCTAATCCATATGTTTCAAAAGAAATTTGGCTTTCTGTATCTGTATTCTCCACAAATTTCTCTAACAACTCCCAATCATAATCTTCCACATTAAGCAAAGAGCCATATTCCTTTGCATCATTCAATATATTAAGAAGTCCTTCTATCTGCATTAAAGATGCATTTTTCTCTTCTTCTACCAATCCAACACCAAAATATTTAAGCTGACCTCGATTGATGCCATTACTCTCCTGCACAGCATATACATTTGGTTCTATACCTCTTGTCAGGATTCTTCTGTCATATTGTCTTGCTTTCATCAATACTGCAAAATAACTCAACTGAGCAGCTCTGTCGTCTATATCAAGCCCGTATATATTGTTTTGTATAATGCTCTGTGCAGCATCTCTCTGTGACCATCCTGCATTTTCATATATCTGCATAAATACATCAAACGCATACACCAGAATATGTCCTGAACCCATACAAGGATCAATAAGCTTTATATCTTCTGGCTTTAAAGTTGCATACTCTGCCTTTATCTTATTAAGTTCATGCTGCACAGACTCTTCCTGCTCTGCCTCATCCAGATAGTATTTCCATTTGCTCTTAAGTTCTTCATCCGGATGTCCTTCTAACCACATTCTGCCAAGGCTGTTTTCAACCATGTATCGTACAATCCAGTCCGGAGTAAAAAGCTGGGTAACTGCTGGTATTTCTTCTTTTGTGATTTTGGCTTTCTTGGCAAATGCTTTATTTTTAGGCTCTGTATTGTAATACTGATATAACCAGCCAATAATTTCTACCTGTCCTGCTGCCTTGCCATCCTCATCAACAGTTGTGATGTTAAAATCTTTTTCATCAATACCATCTACAAGCATACGAATTACATCAGCTTCATTCGTAAATGAGATGTTAAGAAGCATTTCTGTATAGTCTTCTGTCTCTTCAAAAAGTCCCGGTAACACTTCATGAAGCAGGTTGCACTGTTTGATAAAGAGCATTCTGAATAAATCATCAAGCCTGTTATTCATCTTGGCATCAATGATTTCTTCTCTTTCTTTATCTGTAAAATCCCAGTCAATTTCAGGCGCCATTGTTACCACATCTGGCTCATTCTTTCCTTCTTTTTCAGAAGAAAGCACACGAACTCTTACAGGATACATATAGTCATTGACTTCCATAAAACGAATAGCACAGATTCTGTTAAACCATGTATATGCCACTTCTTCCACTACCGCTTCAAAGCCTCTTGCATGAATCTGGTCTACCAGTTTTCTTCTCTGCTCACACTGTTTTTTGTTAAGCGTTACTTCTGTTCCTGCTGCAGTCTTGTATACCTCAAAATCAGCACCTTTTGTGATTGCTTCACTGCAATTATCCGGTGTAATTCCAAGCATACCAGCCTTATCTGTAACGGATGCTATCAGTTTATTTCTTGCATCTATTGCAAATTTCTTAATTGCATTTTTGTTCATGTGCTATATCCTCCAATCAAGCTTATCAGCTCAATGTAATTATTGTGTCTTCTTCCAGTTCATTCATCAATTTCTGCTTCATCTCGGCAAGGAACTTATCAATATCCTGCTCTGTCTCTATCGAATATGTTCTAGCCCCTGCCACATTGCTGATAGAAACATTCTTACGTCTCTTTGTCTTTACTTTAGTCGGTACTGGTGCAGGAGCAATCGGCTCTTTACTGGGTACTACCGGTGCAACAGGTGGTTCCGGTGCAGGCTGATGTGCCCTCTCATATTCATCTATCTCATCCAGACACTTGATTTTTAAAGTGTCACTTTCCAGCTTGATATTCTTAATTGCAGCAATATCACTGGATGTTCTGAGTTTCTCCCAGATCTCATCAAATCTCTGATTGATACGAGGACGGAGTACTTCTGCAAAAGACTTAGTATCCAATACCTCCTTCACTTTAAGGAAGTCGTCATGTACTAACGGATCTATGATGGCTGCTTCCTTTTCAAGTAATCCCATATGAAGTTCTTCAAATCTCTTATTTAATTCCGGTAATCTCTGAATCTTACCGAAAGGCTTGCTGTCCTTTACAATAGTTTCTATTTCTTCAACTACTTTTAACAGCTCCTGATCACTTACATAAGTCTTACTGTTTCCAAAATATGCAAGGTTCTTTACTGCCTCTTCAAAAATCTTTTTCTGATCTCCCTTAAAGAAATCAAATACAGGTGCAGTATCTTCTGCATCATCAAGCAGGTCATCTCTCTTCTTATCTACTGTCTTGAAGAACTCTGTAGGCTCATTGATATCAAGGATTTCTGCAAGTCTCTTTCTTGCCTCTTCCATCAGTCGCTTGCAAGGATATTTCGGATTGATTCTGTACTCTACAAGGATGTCATCGTATACTTCAACCTTATCCTTTGCCCTGCTCTTGAAGCTGCTCATGATTTTGTCATCATCATCACTGGATACAGTAAATCCGAAGTAATCCTTCATAACCTCTTTTGCAGTGCGAATCTGTCCATCCGTTGCTCTTTCTCTGATGTCTATCAAAAGTTTCTCTACATATTCACGCTTTGTAATATATCTGACCAGTTCATCAGCATTCGTTGAAAGCAATGACAGACTCTGACTGTTAAGAGTAAGCGATACTCTTCCCAGCTTGAACAGCATTGCAACAAGCCACTGCACATCCTTTGGATCAAATCCATAAGGTGCTGCACCAAACTTATCCTGTAATGACTTGAGGGATGTCTTCATATGTCTGGCATTGTTTAATCCAATTACCTGTACCACTTCCTCTAACGCAAGCTTATTTGGTGTAGTATCACTTGTACCAAGGAAGCTCATCTGACCATCGCTATGTTTAAAGATAGCGCTGATATCTGAAAGCTCCGGTGCTGTCTCCATATAGGTAAGCTTATTGTATTTCATTGCTACGAGCTTACCGAGTGCTTCATTGATTCTTGTTGCCGGCTCCTTAGCTGAAATGGTTGCCTTATCGCCATTTACATAAATATCAGCATTCTTTAATGCGTCCTCAATAAAGATTCGGATTCTGTCCTTCTTCTCAATACGCTCATCCTCTTTTGCCCTGCGGATACTGTCAAAGCTGCCTCTGGCTCCGGAAGCATTTTTATTAAGGAATTTATATATCTTGATGGATTCTGTAATCTCATCAAGGAATGTACTGTCATTTGGCAGCTTCACAATCACACTGCTTTCCTGTGCTGAAAGCAGACGAAGTGCAGAGTCTGCATAATCTCCGCCATAAGGTGTAATAACTGTCACTCCGATATCGTTAGACTGATTGCCTTTGAAGAATCGATCATCCACCTTCTGGTTGAATGGGAATAAGTAACGACTGCTGTAACGATATTTTTTCTCTGTATAGATTTCCTCGAAGATAACTATAGAAGCCTCTCCGATGATTTCTCCCATCTCTACTGACTCATTGTTGATGGCATTATTGATTTCCTGCTCCTCATTTGTCAGGAAGATGTATATTTCACCATTCTTCTGTACAAGTGTCTCTTTAATCAGCTTCTTTAATGATTCTTCAATCTTAGAACGGACTTCAATCCTGTCATCATCAATATTGGAAATCATAAGCGTAGTCAGGTTGTCCACATTTGCCTTAATTTCCTTGACATATTTAATCATAAAGAGAACTTTCAAAAGCTCTACATCGAACTCATCCAGCTTACTGTTATTCTCTGCATCTGAGATAACCTGACTGTGCTGGTGGTCAATAAACTTATGTAATGGATCATAGAAGAAGCTAAACGGAACCAACACACCATCTTCTTTATCCATCACTCTGATTGCTGACTCCTGAAACAGTGCAAGCATAGAACGTGACTGATCAGACAGATGTTTTCCACTTGCGCCATGTGTTCTGACCGCAGTAAGTACCTGTCCTAAAAGATTGAACTGATATGGTATAAACGGATAGCAGTCTGCGAAATCCGCCTTATCTGCATACAGCTTCTTATCTGCTGTATCTGCTGTAAATGTAATAAGATTCTTGATAATTGATTCTTTCTGCTCATAGAGAAGTCTAAGCGTCTGTGTTGCTGTCTCATTCTTTGCAAGCACACGCTTACGGATTACTTCGTCAACATTGGATGCTGAAAGAGAAAGTCTCGTATCAAAACGTCCCTGAATCTTAGAGAAGTCATTTCCCTTTGTCTTTGTAATAGAGTCAATATCCTCCTGGCTCGTTACGATAACCCATGCCTTACCTTTGCAGGCTGTTCCAAGGTCTTCCACGATTGTCTGGAGGTTGAGCATAAGCTGTGTGTCATCTGCAATATACTGACCGATTTCATCCACTAAGAAGATAACATGATGATTCGGACCTTTCTTCGCACAATATTCCTGCACAAGTGATACAAACTTCTCGATACTGAGGTCATAGCTGCCCTTTGCATCCTTGCACCAGTTGCGTGCTGCTTCCTCACTCATGAAATCCATCTCAACTAATGTCTTTACTACTTTATCCTGAATAACTGCAAATGCCTGTCTCTTTTTCTCCCAAGGTGCTCCTGCATTCGCTTCGAACTTCGCTTTGAACTCTTCAAATCTGCCCTCGTTATCCAACTGGCGCTCAAATTCTGCGAGATAAGGTATTGAACCACAATATCCCTGCATCTCATTGAACACCTTCATAAACACTTCAACGATAGCCTCCTTACCGGAGCCTACCTTCGCTGAGCCTTTTGAATCAATATTAAAAAGCATGACATCTGACTCAATTGTTCCAGCCTTTGTCATCTCTGCAATAAGCATCGGATCTTCTATCTTCTTACCATCCGTAAAATACTCAATGGCTCTTTTACCTTCTACTGTGCTGTTTTTTAATAAATATGACAGTATTTTTAAGAAGTGAGATTTACCACTTCCAAAGAATCCGGAAATCCAGACACCCATCTTATCTGTATATCCATCTATACCCTTTTCATAATTGTTGAAGAAATCCCTGAAATGCTTCAGAAGTTCCTTAGTCACCACATATTCATCTAATTCCTGATATACATTTTCTTCATCTGACTGACCTACTTTAATAACGCCCTTGATGTCACGGTCAATCTGCTTTTCAAACATATTTTTAATCTGCATTGTATTTCCTCCTCTACACCAGACGGAATGCCCTGTAATAGTTGTGTGAATCCATCGTTCCAAATAATTTCAAATCCTGTCCGCTATACTCTCCCGGATAGAAGAGCACTACCGGCACACTGTCAAGTACCTGATGCAGGTTATTTAAGATGTTGTGGCTTGCTATTATCGGATGGCATTTGCCTACTCCGGTAAGAAATACCACACTGTCTGTCAATTCTTCCTGCAATATTCTTGATATGATTAGATTCAGCTCATTTGTCTCATCCAGTCCCAAAGTCTCTACAAGGCTGTCTGCCATTTCAAAAAATCCATTCTCTTTTTCCAAATCAAAGAATGCTTCCAGATAACCTTCCTCCTGCAATATCTCAACCATCAGGTGAAACAGGTCAAACTCAACTATTCTGAAATCTTTGTTTCCGTTATTTATTCTATCCTTAAGGTATGCTATATGATTTCTCACATACAGCTCTTCCCTTGGATCATAATCGAATATATAATATCCGACTTCATTTCCAAGTCCTTTATTCTCTCTAAACGACTTCTCTGATATTTTGTCTTCTATCTGATTCAGTCTATCATCCAAACTTAACTTTGCCATGCTCAGACTCCTTTAACTGCATTGATATATGAATCCATCCCATTACTGTGAAGTAGTTCCTCTATACGATAATTAACAAGAGCGTGTCTGATTACCCTTGTCTTTGTAGACTCAATCAATCCCGCATCTGCAAGGTTTTTCATATAACAGCTCTTGAGTTTCTTAATTCCTGATTCTGACCAGCCTGCTACTTCCTCACTTTGAGCTGCCTTATCGTCAAAGAATCCATTTATATCTCTATCTTCTATCGTCTTTTCTCCAAGTATTACCTTGCCACGATACACCTCATATACAAATTCAAAAAAGAGCTTATCGGTATTCATAATTGCAATCAGTGTCAGCAGCTTTGCATTCTCATTATCCACTTTAACCAAAAGCTCTACTGCTCCATCAGGCAATGACGAAAGCCGATGATAGACATAATTGAATGTTCTCCGTAATCTGGTCTCATTTCTAAGCCGATAAAGATTCTCACCGATTACCTTATCCTTTATTTCATCCTTCGGCATTCCTGCTGCCATAAGTTCTGCTGTCTGTTTCGTCTCTACAAAAGCAAATACCTGAGACACCATGCCTGCACTATAGTTCATTGTTTCCACCATCCTTATTCTTCTCATAGTGGATAATGTCACCGAAGTCACAGTCTAACTCATCACAGATTTTCTCCAAAATATTCATAGAGACTTTCTCTCCTTTTGTCATCTTGGCAATCGTGCTGCTACTTATTCCGAGATCATTAATCAAGTCCACTTTCTTCATATTTTTGTCAATTAATAGCTTCCACAATCCGTTATACGATACTGACATATACACTACCTCTTCGTTTTCTTAATCACCATCTACACCGCTTTTATCTAGATGAATTTCTATTGGTGCGTTTAGCATTAATTTTACCATAAATATATTATTCCATCAACATTTTTATAAATAATAACTTTGAAAAGTCGAATTTTCATTTTGAAATAATAAGTTTTTTCGTTCGATATCAAGATAATATATTTTTGATTTTAAAAATCTGCTGAATTATAAAACTATATATAACAACTAATTCTATGTTATTATTTCAGATCGAGTAGGAGGCGGTGATTAACCGCCGTCCTCTCACACCACCGTGCGTACCGTTCGGTACACGGCGGTTTCAATAGTTGACGTGCATGGACTGGTACGCTGTCGCTAAATCATAGTAGCCCCAGCTTATCAGTCTTTCTTTATTCAACGCCCAGTTTACCGCTTTGTTCCCGGCATTAAACCAGTATCCTTTGCGGTCATTGGCGATTGTTGCCGCATAATGACTGGCTACTCCCAGTCCGATTAGTTTTCTCATTCTCGTTCTGGGTAGTTTCCACTGCTTCCAGATACACATCCGTATCCTTCGGTACAGCCATCCATTCAGGTCTTCGATGTTTCTTTTCATGTCTGCTATACTATAGTAGTTCAGCCATCCACTCATATAGATTTCTACTCGCTTCATGGCTTTCACTATACTTCTGCATCTGCTCCGGGAAGTGAGCCTGCGCAGGTTTTCCTTGGCTTTCTTCCATGACTTTTCATGCACACGGATATAGATTCCCTTTCCGTTCTTCCCATAACAAAAACCAAGGTATTTAAAATTTCGTATTGCAAACACACTGACCGTACGGCTTTTCTCCCGGTTCACCTTCAGTTTCAGCGTCCCTTCCAGATATTTCGTACTGCTCTCCAACAATCTCTCAGATGCCCGTTCACTCTTCGCTAACAGCACGATATCATCTGCATAGCGGATGCACGGTACCCCTCTTTTGTTGAATTCCTGGTCAAACTCATTAAGATAGACATTGGCTAACAGCGGGGAGAGATTTCCTCCCTGCGGCGAACCTTCTTCCGTCTTGACCACTACACCGTTTTCCATCACTCCGCTTTTCAGATACCTCTTTATCATCTGAATCACTCTTTCATCCTTTACATCTCTGCGCAGGATATTTACAAGGAATTCATGGTTCAGCGTATCGAAATACTTGGACAGGTCAAGGACGACCGCCCTTGTATATCCCTGTTCTGCATACTCCTTTATCCTCTGAACTGCATCTTTTGCACTCCGTCCCGGTCGGTATCCGAAACTTCCTTCTGAGAACTTCGGCTCATAAATCGATATCAGCTGTTGTGATATCGCCTGCTGGATAATGCGGTCTGTGACGGTGGGAATACCAAGCTTTCGTACTCCGCCGTCCGGCTTCGGGATTTCCACTCTTCTGACCGGGGACGGGGTATAGTGCCCTTTCCGTATCCTCTCTGTCAGTTCATGGCTTTGTTCCTTCAACCACGGAAACGCCTCTTCGATAGTCATTCCATCTACTCCCGGCGCTCCCTTGTTTGCCTTCACTCTTTTGTAAGCTCTGTTCAGATTGTCCTTACTCAGTATCTTACCTAAAATGTCTGGCTCTGCACTGTCTCTTTCTTTCCATATCCGGTTGAATGAGCGATGCGCTCTTACATACCCTTTACGTTCTGCGTTGTCTCTCTGCAAGCAGCTTTCCTTGTTTTCTGCATCCATCTGCCCATTCCTCCTTTCCGGGTCATACTTAAGACTCCTATTGATTCGGTCCTTCACCTCGAACGGATCTTGTTCCGTTTGGCTACTATGACCTCTGCTGACTTCTGTGCGTTCAGCATTGCTTTATGCAATGGT
>OGZP01000370.1_pt1 | contig 39418 bp, 30 predicted proteins | sample 1576811 | NCBI WGS metagenome assembly OGZP01 (sample SAMEA3541553, study PRJEB24748) | human gut metagenome | biome: human gut; feature: human-associated habitat; material: faeces | place: China | collected 2012
CTCCATTTTTTTATTTTTCCCGAAAAGTAGTCAGCATCAAATCCTCTGACAAAATCAACGGATGGGGTAAATGGAGGTTCTAATTTGCCACATTCGTTGATTTCACAGAGGTTTGGGAGTGTAGCCCCCAAGGTCTGTTTGCAACAATCTACATACATGACATTTTGCAATAACCTACATTTTTTCTCTGCCAAAAACACTTTTTGGGTAAGGTCATATTCTTCTCCATTTGCAACCAATAAAATACAGCCACCATAAAAGTAGCTGCATCTTATTTCTTCTAACTTGCTACTTTCCCTATGCCCGACGGTTCAAAGCTCCGTTATCTAATGTCAGAAGCACATCTCCATATTCTCCAGAATATCCACCGCAATCTGTTTATAAAAATGCATAAATCGTCCTTTTGGATTTTTTCTTTACAATCCAAATACATTGTCTTCTAAGACTTCTTCTGGAATGTCCAGTTCATCGATATACTGAGATAATGTCAACTCTTTCTCAATTTCTTCATTTTCATTATACATCTCTTCTTGCCACCTCTTTTCTTTTATGTTTAAAAATAAAACTCCCATCTACTCCATTATCAGCAACTTCCACTGAACGTAGCGCAATATAAAAAGACCAGATATCTGTTAAGTATATCTGATCTTTTTCTGCAATTACTTTTTCTTTGGGGTATTATTTAATACTATTCCAGACACTTTAAGCTCTTGGTTCCATGTCCTATATCTTCCAAAATCCAGTATCCAGATTTGTCTATATCAGCAATCTGTTCTTCGCTGATTAATTGAAATTCAAAATGTTCCAGAAACTCCTGGTTTATAGATAATTTGATGAAGTTCCATCCTCTATCCCCACTATGAGCCTCCATAATCTGTTTTTCTTCCCAGATAACTCTTGGCCTATACCATGCTTCATCAGCATAACCATAATCATCCTTTCCATACCACCCCATAAGTCGTCCTCTATCTAATAGAATAAACCTTTGATTTTTCGGATGATATTCTTTACCTATAAGATATGCTGCAATATTCTTTAATATTTGTTCCCGTGTTGTTTCGTGAATACTTGTTCCCGATCCATCTTTATGCGGCTCTATCCTACTATATAAATACACAAAACGCTTCTTCGGATCTTTTTCCGGCTTTTCGGATGTATCTTTTCTTAATGTCATATATCTTTTCCGCAATGGGCCACGTTCCAACGCAATGGCTATTACTGAAGTTAAAGTAATTTGCTTTTGACTATACTCCTTATTCTTACTGCATAACTTTTTGTTCCACTCACTTTCGACGTTTTCCCACTGTTCTTTCTTTTTTTCCGGACAATGGTGTAACCAATATTTTTTTAACCATCCATCCGCTTCCGGATATGTTTTTTGCCATTCTAAAATACACTGTCTATGATTTTCCAAATCATCATTGATTGCTTTTTCTTTGGATTCTAAAACATTAAGATCAAATCCACACCATTGAAGTAAAATGTACTTTGTATCATTTAAGATGTTCTCATTAACAAGTCCATCTTCGTTATAAATCTTTTGTTCTGTTTCAAATCCCAAAATAAAACCTCTTGCAAGAATTACAAGAATTCCTCCAATTCCATTCAAATCATCACTTTCATAATTTTTAGTTAACATTTTAGGCTGAATTCTGGGGTCAGCAGATTCCGGATCCTTTACATATGCTTCAAATTCTAAAATTTCATTTAACATCTTCTTTTGCCTCTTCTATATATGGTTCCATCTCTTTCCATTCAAATACTTCCCAAAAAAATCTGCCGTAATCTTCTGACTTCTTTGTAATTTCATATAATGTTGCAATCTTTAATTCCAAAGGTAACTCTTGGGTTTCCGTCACTATTTGTTTAAGTTTCTGAAGACATACCCCATATAATTTGTTTTTCGGATCTGTCTCATTTTTTTCATAAAATCCTTGAACAATACTTTCCAGATCTTTTTCTAATGATTTATCCAATTCTTGCATTTCTGTTCTATTTTTTTCAACTCTCTCTTTTAAAGTCTTAAACGGTGTAACTTTTGGACCTTCTATTAAAGTAAGTACATTCCATAAAGTTTTATATCCCCGTTGTTCAAAATGAAACAGAACTTCCTGTTCTTCTTTTTTCAAACTTTGAGCATTAAATCCATTACCTATAATCTGTTCTAATGCTTTTCCTCTATTTTGCATTGGTTGTAATAACCACTGCATCTGATTCAAGCGATCTCTCATATCTTCAATCGTATTATCATTACTTAAACATGCTTCTATTTTTTTCTGTATACATGGAAGCACTGTTCTTTGAATTTTTATTACATTTTCTTCATCATATATTTCAAATAAGATTGTTTGCAGATTCTCCGGTGCATAAAAAGTATCTTTCTTTTCATTCTTTAAGACTCGCAAAAACTTATTTACATAAAACGCATACGAATTTAAAATCCCTTGACATCTTAATTTGAATCTTTCAATGTTTTCTTTGTCTGTATCTGAGATTTTTTTTGAATATTTAAAGAACTGTACCCTTTTCGTTTCTTTCTTCTTTTTATATTGTTTTAGTCCTTCTTCAAAATATAATGGTAATTCGTTGATATATGTACCACCATCCTGAATTTCAAACGTAGCTTGTGTTTTACAATTTTTTGCAGACACGCAAAGACATCTTTTTCCCACAATATTTTTCCGAGTCATTGACAGATTATCAAGATTATACCCTTCTTCTCCCCGCAACTTTTCTATGTCTCTCAAAAATATAATATAAGCACTCTTATCAATCCCTGCTTTAAGTACAATGTCTAAATCAGGATGTAGGCCGTTTTTAGCCGCATCAATCTCCAACCCTGTTAATATCGTACATTTTGCACATGTGGGACTATTTGAGGTAAATACCAAACCTGATTCGTCTTTGCTTGGTAATTTCTGATTCCTCTCATATTCTATCTGCCCGATAGCAATTGCAGCATCGGATATTTGTCCAATCCGATTAGAAAATGTATTCTGGATATGAAAAAACGGAACATGCTTCTGAATTGTAACTGGATTTCCTTTAGAAGTAGGTATTTTAATAACCGGAAGTGTTCGCTTAAAATACGGTACTAATCTATTCGTTCTATAACCCAGATAATTTCCAGCCTCATATGCTCCAGATGCAACCGCTTCTACTACATCCTGATTCGCCACAACATTGACCAGATCCCCGTCAAAATCGGCACCTCCCAGACATAGCGGAGCCGATGATCCCCTCGGAACCATGACAATACCAGTCAGCTTCTTAAAATACTTATCATATAATTCAATATGTCCTTTGAAAGAGTTATAGTTGACCCTGTCTGCATATAAATCCTCTGTAGTCATTTCAAAACGCTTCATTATTACTTGTTCATTTCTTGACAAATGCGGACTCCGAAAGAATGCATAATAAGAATCACAATTTAACTTCAAATCTTCCCAACAACCACTCTGTGTACCTACAGGCAGATAAAAACGAAAATATCTATATTTGGGCCAGAATTTAGATATAACGTTCTCATCCTCCAATAAACTCGCAAGCAATGGCAGTAAATCTCTGCACAGATATCGATTCTGTCCTTCCACAACTAATTTTCCTGTTGCAAGCTTTGTTAAAAGTCCTTTCTGTACATTTTTTAATTGTGATTTTATATATCCGTCGCTTTTTAAAGCAGAATTCTTAAATAACGCCCGTTTCCAATTAGATATCTGTCTTACAACTATCGTTTCCTCATCATTCTCCTGTGTATCACTATCCTCCTCTTGGATATTGTTATTATCATCATCCACTGTCATTTCTTCGCAATCTTTCAGATACTCGATAGGATTTTGTATAAAAAAACAATGTCTTTTTACAATCCTTTTAAATTGCCCTTCCGTAAAATGCAGTGTATTGATCATCTGATAGCTCAGATGTGTATATTGGGAGTTTCCGTAAGGTAAATTTGTCCCTGAAATATACAATGCATGATCATATTTTTTCATTGCATCACAATAGAATACCATAGGATCCATATTAGTAGCTTTATCAGATGCACTATCCAAATACTGTCGGATCCATTTCATACCTTTAAACATACTTTCTGTGATAAAAATATGAGCCTTGCTCAAATCTCTCTTTATACCAAAAGCATCTTCATACAACTGTTCACCTTTTTTTCCGTTATAAGTCTCTAAAAACTCATGCACATCCACTTCATGAAGCATTCCCTTCATAAACGGTAACCTAATCTGAAAGGAAGTGGCTCCTTTTATGTTCAATGCTTCATTAATGTAAGAAGCATATTCCGGCGTAATAAAACCAGAACCATCGAATGGGATATCCACATACTCAAAATCTTTTATTTGAGGTTTCTGAAAATTGCATTGCAACACTTCTCTAAAATCTGCATCTTTTACTGCTTTAATTTCTGTAGTTGCTAATGGAACTTTTTTTTCATAATTATACCTTGTAACTGGCATTTCAGGATTATCCCTCTTTGTTCGTACATCCTTTATTATTACAATAGTCTCCGGATTTATCACAAACTTTGGATGTTTAACTCTTTTAGAAGAAGAAAGATATAAACCTCTGTATGCGTAATATTTACTTTCAATTACCGATATCTTTGAAAAATCCATTCCTAAGTTAAGACGTGTATTCAATCCTTCATAAAAATCTTCATCAATAAACGAAATACGACTATTCCGGCTCATGCTTCCGCTCTTATCAAAAGCAACCATATGGACCGGATTTTCAAAACCTTCAAAATACATATCAAATCCATTTTTTACAAGATCTTTTGAATCGTTCAGCAAAACTTTTTGGTTCTCTATCTTCCATGCCCCAGCATTCTCTTTATCAAGTGGCTGAAATATTTTACCAAAATCTACAATCACTAACTTGTCATATAATGTTTTATCTGTACGTTTAAAAGATTGCTTCTCTTTATCACGCCATACAGATTCTATTTCTTTGCAGAATTGATAAAATAGCGCACAGTCTTCTCGCTCGTCTTCCTGTTTTATAACGTATCTTCGCAACGAATAATTCTCAAGATAAAGCTTGAACCGTTCTTTTTCTTCGCCAGGCCTCTTTGAACAAAAGTTGAAAAAAGCCTGGGCATTAATCGTTATAATTTTTTGTCTAATGTCTGGCATGATATTACTCCTCTTTGGTTAGTAGGGCTATTGGCTCCTGTTACACTAAAAAATAACTTCAGTCCAATCAATTGCTGCAAGGTTTGTTTTAAAATTTTTCCATTCTTGGTAATCTTGGGAATTAAATTCATTAAATGCTGGCATACTCGTGTTATCTTTTATCTTGTTATATATTTTTGTTAAATCACCGATATCCTTTGATATCATTTTCAATGTTTTCTCTTTACATTGTTCAAAAATCCATGTTTTATGCTCAAATGTTCCTTCAGGAAGGTTATTTTCATTTATCGAACTAATATAGTTTTTTCGTATATTATTAATTGTTTCTGTTTCTTCAGAAAGTTTATAATATTTCCATATCACTCCATTTGTATATAGAACTTTCCCATACCACAATAATTCTCCTAAGAATTGACCTTCATCTGTTGCTTTCCCCGTATCGGCATAGTGAAGGTAAGTCTTCGTATTATTTCTTTCTATAAAATAATTTTTCTGCTTTGGCTGTTCTGATTTATTTTCTGCTACAATTTTTACTTCAATTTGTTCAGGATTTTTTTTATTGCATTTTGCTTCCACACAACCATATATTTTTTGTAAATTGCTGACTATATTTTCTTCTTGGAGATTTTCACCCGAAAAATCTGGAAAACTTTCATCAAAAATCGCAAGATCTGGAAAACTTCCAAACCCATCTATATATTTTCTTGACTTAACATTCTTATTATTATCCGCCTTGATTCTTTCACTCTTATGAACATCACGTATCGAAAGGTTTTCCGTGTTCACACCATCTCTCAAAAGCATATTAATTAGTGGATATAATTCTTCCTCTTGTCCATACTGTTTATCCATTAGCCATAGTTCTCTCATATATTGTTCTAATGTCATTTTATCAACCTTTCTCTTTTTCAAATTCTAGGCGTTTACGAAACACCATAAGCTGCAGAAATACGGCATTTTTTAGCACAACAACTGCCAATTTCTTAGATTCTATTTTACCATACAAACCACCTCTCCACCAGTCGAAAAACGCCTAATCTATCCAATTTTTTATGATCTTATATTGGCTCCTGTCACAAAAAAGAGCTGAATAGCTTCCTGTATAATTCAAAGTGTAGAAAGTAAATAATTTTACAAAAATAGATACCTAAGTTAAACTGTCATTGCTGACCGGCCAGTTAGCAAATGAACAGAATAAGGAAAGTATCTACAAATGAATTCTACACAGAACAAGAAGATTGAGCAATTAAAAAGAAACAACAATGATTGTTGGTATTGATGTTGGCAATGAAAAGCATTATTTCAGAGCTTTTAACTGGAGAGGCATCGAGCTTACCAGAAAGCCTGTAGCGTTTTCAAACTCTATGGAGGGATTCAACAGCTTTTACAATACGATTGTGGAACTGATGCAGAAAAGTGAACTTGAAGAGGCACTGGTAGGAATAGAGCCGACCGGTCACTACTGGTTTGATCTTGGGCAGTTCATGGGCGAAAAGGACATAAAGTTTGTGATGGTAAATCCGCACCATGTGCATAAGACCAAAGAATCAGATGACAGCAGTCCATCTAAAAATGACAGAAAAGATCCTCGTGTTATTGCAGAGCTTGTAAGGGATGGACGGTATTTTTATTCATATATGCCGATAGGCATATATGCAGAACTGCGGAATGCGTCAAACCGCCGGTTTGTGCTTGCAAAAGAACAGACAAGGGCAAAGAACCGTCTGCAGAAGTGGATTGCAGTGTATTTCCCGGAATATAAGGAGATTTATACACACATAGATGCCAAGGGAGGGCTGCTGGTATTAAAACAGGCACCAACTCCTGAGGAGATAGTAAGACTCGGAGTAGAAGGTATCATAAAGATATGGAAAGACGCTAAACTCCGAGGAAATGGGCATAAGAAGGCTATGTTGATTCTGAATGCAGCCATGAAAAGCATAGGATTAAAGGCAGGCCTTACAGAAGCCAGAATGGAGATACAGGATCTGATAGAGGATTATGAACTCCAGACAAAACGCCTTGAACGTGTCAATGACCTGATCAAAGAACTATGCCAGCAGATCAGTTATGCGGATAAGCTACTTGAAATAAAAGGTATAGGAATAACAACAGTAGCTGATTTCATAGCAGAAGTCGGTGATATCACGCGCTTCGGTAGCACGAAAGGACTTCAGAAACTGGCAGGATTGGAACTGGTAGCAGATAGCTCTGGCAAGCACAATGGAAAGACAAAGATAAGCAAAAGAGGACGCAAGCGTCTCAGATATCTTCTTTTCGAGGCAGCGATATCGGTGGTGGGAAAGAATGAAGGATTCAAAGAAATCCACAGGTATTATACCACTAGGGAAAAGAATCCATTAAAAAAGATGCAGTCACTGATAGCAGTAGCATGTAAGCTGATAAGAGTATTCCATGTGATCCTTACCAAGGGAATCAGTTATGATGCATCAAAGATATTGAAAGATATTCGACATCCGGGAGAGCAGTTAAAGGCTACATAACCGAGCAATAAAGAACAACCATAATGATTACAGGAAGCGTCCACCGAAAGATGCTGTAATCGGAGTGTTTGGATCAGTGATGAAAGTACAAAGAATGAGCTGGTAGCCGGCAGGAATTTTCTCCGGAGGGCATGACCCTGATGAATAGCTAAGCTGGCACCCTGGTTATGGACAGGCAGAACGAAGGAAGTGAGGACCCACCGTAAGGATGATGATCCTGTTGGACATGAAAGGTGAGCTGCCATATAGGGATAGGTACACATCGAGGCCATTTAGAACGAATAGTGATGTCGTTTTATTGAGACGAATGTAATAGAAACTGTGTAAGTTTTTCTAACCTGCTCTCAAGATTTTATCAAATGCCAGAATTGTCAGTCAAGGCTGGAACCCTTACCTTGACTGGCATTCCGGCATTTAAAGCAAGGTAGTCAAGCAGGCAAAGGAGAAATTGTCAGATAATTTACTTACACACTTTTTTAGACATTCCCTAAAAAGAGTTTCCAGACCATTAAATTGCCTTGGTGGAAACTCTTTTTATTCTTTCAATAATACTATGCGATCATTACATCAGATCACTATTCTTCTAAATTTAATTTAGTTCTAATATAGTCTGAAGTCCTTTATGATCACTTCTGTTTTTAATAGGAGTGGTGCTTGCCGAATTGCCCATTATACCATTCACAAGAGCGTAATCCAAACGTTTTCCCTTCCATGTAGCTTCTTTTTTGCAATCAGTATCTTGCATCTTATTATATAGTTTTTCAAATTCATCAATACAGGCTGTTGTTTTTCCATCTATATCTGAATTCATATCACCACCAACAAATAGAAGTGTATTACTGTTATTTTCTGCATATATACTTGCTGAATGAATCATTTTTCTTTTTTGCTCAATTCTATATTTAGGCGCATTATAAGTTTGTGGAATATACATCAACAACATCTTTATTGTTTTATTCTTTTCTACGCTTAAATCAACGCAAATATATCTATATTCAAGCATATTCTCCAATTTAATCTGCTTATCTTTATACACTTTCGTTCGTTTTATAGCCAAAACACATGTTGCATATAAGTCTTTCCTATTTGCATCATATTCAGATAATGAAATTGGTCCAATAAGTTCATATTCCCCCAATATTTTCTGTGTAACATCATACATCTGTTGATAATAAAATTCTGTAAGAAATATAATATCTGGATCCTTGTCTTTTAACTCTTTTATCAATTCTTTATAATCTTGTATACTCCAATTTCTCTCGTACATTTCTCTACCGCAAACATTTTGTTGAATGACTTTTAATTTCATTTTACATGTGTAACTCATTTACCTCTTTGCAATGGTAATAGAGTATTCTCCTCCTAATCTCTTGAATTTACTACCTATTCCCTGAAAGTTTCTGCCCGTGCAACAATCTCATCTGTATTGGCAACCATACCGCTCATACCAAGATTTGCATCAAAATACTTCTTGGCTTCGTTGTATTATCACAATATTCTTATTAAAAGGATAGAGTAAACTTACTGTCAGTTGGAGAGTCGCAGAAGATTCCCTGCTATGAACTTGACCAGATTGTTTTCTCATAGTCTACTTCTCCCACAGTGTTTTGTCAAATACCTCCCAGACGCTCCCGGATCGCAAGCTTTTTCCGGATGTCTATACTCGGGATGGTTGCCTGCAGCTTTTCGATGTATACTCTGTCATTGTCATGACTGTGGAGTAACAGACCCCTCATGTATTCCCTGTTTGGACGCACTGATACCCCCTCGGTTCCCGTTGCTTCTTCCTGCTTATGGCTCCGGCGGTACTTTACCAATTCCAGGATCTTTTCTTCTCCGTAATCCTTCACATAGCATCTCAGCTAACACATCACATCCGCTCCGGCTTCGCTCCAGCCCATCGGACGGGAACTCATCCGGTCGGAATACATATGACTCACATGACCTTCTGCACTGCATCCATACACATTCTTATCCTGCATTCTTCTCACTGCGCCAGCCTAGTTGTTCAGCAGGTATTCCTCACAGTCATTCACTGCTTTTTCGTTCGGTGTACATTTCCGGATAGCTTTTATAGTCTTTACAAACTTTTTCTTCTTGCCCTTATACAGGGCCTTCCACAGCCGTCCTTTGGCTTCCCCTGCCTCATCCAGCATCTGGTTGGACGCCTTATTGATATATTTCATCATGTGGAACTTATCCAGTACCGGAACTCCCTTTTCAATATATTCCGCCCCTGCTTTGATCCATGCTCCTCCATCTCCACTGATATACACCGCATTCAGATACCGGCTCTCGTAGTTCGTGTCGATGTATTCCTGCATCCGTTCAAACATATGTCTGTTTGCTTCTCCTCCGCTGCAAAGACCTCCCAGGTAGAAGACGTTCTTCAGTTCCTTCCGCCCGTCTTTCTGTTCCTGTCCTTCATACAGATACAACAGCTTCCCGATCATGCTGCCCTTCTTCTCTGTTCCGTTTTTTTCCTGCTTGTGGATGTGATCCTCGTCTGCCTCGACATAAAGGTATTCCACACACTTTTTCTTCTCCGGCTTCGGGAAGGGCAGTTCTGTCTGGATTCCGTGTACCTTATCCATGACGGCAGTCTTGCTGATCAACGAATCTTCTCCCAGTACCCTGGCAGCACTGGCATAGCTGGTCTTTACCGCTTCAGCCAGCACCTCTGCTTCCGCACGGCTGCTCAGTCTTTCATGTGCATCCAGTTCCATCCATTCATCCAGAAGATAATGGCAGGTTCCATCCTTACGGCTTCGGAACAGCGTGTGGGTAAAGCGAATCGGTCCCACTGTAGTCAGCAGCTGGCGTTTATCATGCCTCTGGATGGTATATTTTTCAGCTCTGGAAATATCCTCACACAGCATACGATCCATATCGCTGTAAAGGGCTGCCATGTGCTCTGCCGCAGCCTTTCTTGCAGCCTCCGCAAGCTGTTTCTCATACAATTCCATGTCCTTCATCCCAGATGAGAGAAAAAGTTCATCTGCTTCTTCCAAATCTTTGTACAGCTTTTCCATTGAATATGCTATAATGTTTTTCATGAGAGTTCCTCCATCGTCTGTATTTTAGATTCTCGTCAAATCCATTATAACAGAGATGTTGGTACTCTCTTTTTTCTTTTATTCAACTGACAAAAACTTTACTCTATACAAAAAAATTCTGTGCTAAATTTATCACGCTGTTCTCTGCTATAGTGCAATTCTCTTTCTCTGCTTTATTTTGCATAATATTCTTCCCCTGTATCCAAACAAATCGCCGCCAGTCTTCCATTATTTTTGCCTGCGCCGCAGTCAATCGCAATGTGATTATTTTTCTTAAAAATATATCCTGGTCGGCTGTTTTCAAGGATATTCTGCGTCGGCGTATGTCCGCTGATTACCATGACATCGTCGAAATACGGAATCTCATACGCAGTACGCGTCCACACCAGCTCATCCACCGAATATTCTTCCAGACGTTTTGTTTCTGAAAAATGATCCAGCCCGGCATGTACCAGCCAGTATTCCTGGCTGTTTACGATTTCTCTTCCGTATGGGCGGAACGCTTCCATATATTCCACTATTTGGTATCGTTCTTCCTGCGGCAGTTTGCGAAAATCCTGAATGGTACGGATGCCTCCGTTCTGCGTCCAATTGGCAAAATCCTGATACACCTGCTGAGGCAGTTCATCCAGAAAATTTTGCGAAATTTCCAGTATCAGAAGTTTCAAATTCGGCAGCGCCATAACCTCATGATTTCCTATGATCGGGATAATATTGGAATGTGTCATCATGTATTTCAGGATTTTCATGGGTTCTGGTCCACGGTCGACGACATCGCCAAGTATATAGAGTGTATCTTCTTTCCGGAGACGAATCTGCTCCATCAGGTTCCTGAACAGCTCATATTGTCCGTGAATATCACTCATCGCATAAATCATTTGCTTTTTTCCATCTCTCTTACAAGATCACAAAGTTCTTCTTCCCAGTCACTGATTTCCGAATACCAGATACATCCATACACACCTGGAAGTTTCATATTCCTTGAGGAACATACGATAATGTTGGTTTGATTTCCCTGCGCCTGCAGAATCTGAACTAATTTTTCTCCCGCTTCTGTGTCGCTGATGGCTCCTGACCTCATTGGAAAATGCATATCTGTGATGATCAGATCGAACGGCTCTCCTGCGCTTTCTGCATCTTTCAACATTTTCAGACCATCTTCCACATTAGACACCTGCTCAACCGATGCCACACCACAGCGATTACCTAAGATTTTTCGAATTGCATTTGCCTTATAAACACTGTCCTCGAAGTTCAGAACTTTCATATTCTACAGCCGTCCCTCTCATTTTTGTTGTTTGTGCTTTTCATACGCTCGTATCTTCTGTTCGCTTTTGTGTTCTTTCAGAACACCGTTTAGATTCTATTTTCTATCTCCAAGCACCATATTGAATACATCATTATTCTGCGTGTCGTTTCTGCCGCAGAACACCGCATATTCTATCGTTTCAAAATAGGATGCATATTTTTCCTGTACGCTCCGAAATGCACGTGCTACAATTCTCGGCGGGTTACAGAAAGCGCCACAGCCAAACGCGCCTAAAATCAGAACTTCCGCTCCGTTCGATGCTGCCGCCTGAAAAACACGTTCCAGTCTTTGCATCTGAAGTTCGTACAGTGCTTTCTCATTAATCTTAACCGGCGCATTTCCTGCAGACGGGTTCATGGCATTGCTTGGTTTCTTTCGGAGATTCGGGGCTGCGCAGGTAATGATGTCTACCTGATACCAGTCTTTTTCTTCCATTCGTTCCGGCGCAGAGGTGTCGGTCTTAAATACGACGACTCCCGGTGTATACAACAGATCATCATTATAAAGTGGATCGCCTGCTTTCCGATGCGGTTGATAGAACTGATGCCACATCGTTTCTGTGTCCAGGCATGGATAAAGTGTGCTGCATCGGCAAAGACATTCTTCCTGTGCTGTGCTTCCCCGTATTACACCGCCGCCGGGGTTGGTTGCAGATGCAAAATTCAGGACGCAGACTCGCTTTCCGGCTTTTGCGTATGCAGAGGCGGCTTCGAAGCTTCTTTTAGATGAAACAATCGTTTTGCAAGATGATTCTCCAGGTTCTGGAAGTGCAATTGCCTGCGATGGAACATACAGCTTTTGGTTCTGAATCGAAAACTGAACTGCCTGCTGGAGCTTCTGGTTTGCTTTTATCAAATCCATGGAGTCCTGAAAGATCGCGATATTATTACTTCTTCTATCCATTGCAATTCTCCTCTCGTATCCCAGTCACACAATGCTGTTCTGCTGAAAATTATACACCTTATCCTCCAACTTCGTTCAGGCTTTTACATAGTCCGCATCGATAAAGTAGCCCCTTGCCTGTCGGAATGCACCTGGCTGCTTGCCGCCTTCCGTGGCATATAATCCTGTATCCCAGCAGCCTGCTGCTAAGCTGTTGTCTTTCAGGATCAGTAAGCATACCTCGAAGTCATTTGGATAATCGCCATCCTTTATGTAGTGAAATCCGGTGAATGTAACGCGAATATTCTCTGCCATGTTTGCTGTCTTTTCTTCCATCTTTTTTCTCCTCATGGTAGGCTTTTTCTTTTGAATATTACCATTTTATCTCATATCGAACGGAAAATATTGACAGAAACTTGTCCGTATATAAAATTCAGGGCAATATCTCTGCCCTGAATTTTATAACAAATTGTAACTATTCAGAGCCCCATTCCGATTCCGCTTACGCTGCATCTCTTCTTCCATCACACAACACTGTTTCAAATGAAATGCAATCCCATACTGCACCATTTTTTTATAGCCCTCCTGCCACAGTGTCTGCGTATAATCTTTATCCCGAATCTGCTCCAATGCCTTCCGGCAATCTCTTTCCAGATTTTTTTTCTCATCTGTATACTTCACTTCTATCACAATTCCTGTTTCTGCATTTCCCGTTTCAATCACAATATCGCTGAATCCTTCTCCCGATTCTCGATTGGAAGATACACGCCAGTCATTTTTATAGCTTAAGATTCCAAGCAGAATTCCATGATAGAAATTTTCTTTCAGTGATTTCCGCACAAAGGTATCGCGTACGCTAACTGTCTTCTGCAAATACAAATTCAAAAGGCTTTCCACCTCTGCTGATTTTCCCCCAAGCAGTGCCTGGCAAAACTGTTCTGCCATTTTTCCGTCTTTTTTCACTTCCTGCTGAAACAGTGTAAGAATCCGTTCTGTTATGATATTTCGAATTTCCCGGTTTGGAATTGCAAGGCAATAGCGGCCATCGCTTTCTCTTCCGCGCTGTGTCAGGTATCCAGTCATGAAAAGTGTACTCCACAGATGATCCATGGTCGAATACAGGTCATTGTAGGTAACCATTTCATCGATTTGTTTGATCACTGTTTTTCCATTTATCAGCCATTCCAGTTCTGTTTTTGTGAGCATATCCGGTTCATTGATACTGTCGATAAAATGATGAATCACACTGTTCCCGCTTGTATTCATCCAGTAATTTTCCGGCTCGGCCTCTGGATTATGAATATGATCATTGCAGTAATTCACAACATCCCATGGACAGTACACATCTGCTTTTCCGAATCGGTATCCGTCATACCATTCTTTTACCTCGTCATATCGGTCATCCATTTCATAGTCATGTAGCATGGTCTTTACTTCTTCATCTGTAAAACCGAAGGTTTCATCAAATTCTGTATTTGTAATCGAATATACTTTGAAATTGTTCAGTCCGGTAAAGATGCTTTCTTTTGCAATTCGCAGGCAGCCCGTCAAAACAGCAAAGGCAAGACTGCTGTTTGTCTTTAGAACATTTCCGAACATATTTCGAAGCAGCAATACCATTTCATCATAATATCCATTTTCATGGGCTTTTGCCATCGGAACATCGTATTCGTCAATCAGGACAACCACTTGCTGTTCATAGTGAACTTCCAACAGTTCTGTCAGTTCCTGAAGACTGCTGGTAATGGTGTCTTCTTCCATATTTCTTGTCAGAAGTTCTGAAAAAAGTGCTTTATCAACCCGACTCAATTTGTCACTTTCCAGAAGAAATTGAAATCTTCTTGCCTCACGATTGATTGTTTTTATGAGCTGCGCACGGGCTTTTTCATAGGAATCGGCATCAATTCCTTTTAAGCTGATGGAAATAACGGGATATTTTCCCATATATTGTTCACAAATCTCTGTATTCTTAGAAATCTTCAAGCCGTCAAAAAGTGCTGGATCCGTTCCAATTTCAAAGAAATGCTGAATCATACTCATATTCAGGGATTTTCCAAAACGGCGTGGGCGCGTAAAAAGCGTGACCTCACTTCCGTTATTTAAAATCTGTTCTACAAGGGAAGTTTTATCTACATAATAGTAATTTCCATTGCGAATCTTTTTAAAGTTGTCAATCCCGGTCGGGAGTTTTGGATTTCTCATCTTGAAACCTTCCTTTCCAACTTTTGCGGCTTTTGACACCAGCAGCTGTGCTTATGTTCTGATCTCTATTTTAGCTGGTTTTATTTGCTTTGGCAATGGTTCTTATCGGTTTCTAATCTATCCAATTTTTTATGATCTTATATTGGCTCCTGTCACTAAAAAGAGCTGAATAGGAAAGCAAAATAAAAGCATTAAACTTTTCCTATTTAAATAGTTTAATTAATATTTAATTTAAAATATTAATCCCAAAGCCAATCGTTCATATTTCCTTGATAATTTCCATTGGAATCATATGAATTTCCTGTATTTGGATCGTAATAATCATTATATTCATTGCCTTTTTCATCAGTCCATCCACCATACCATTCATTATGAATATCACTTGAGCTTCCGCCAGATGAGCTTGACCCACCACTGTAATCATTTCCAGAACCAGAAGATCCAGAATCACTATAGCTAGAACCACCTGAAGATGATCCAGAACTCTGTTCAGCAGCTTTTCTTTCTGCTTCTTCCTGTGCAGCTTTAGCAGCAGCCTCTTCCTCAGCCTTTTTCCTTGCTGCTTCTTCTTCAGCCTTCTTTTTAGCCTCTTCTTCAGCTTTCTTACGAGCTTCTTCCTCGGCTTTTTCAATAGCATTTACTCTGTCATTGTATTTTGTTACATAATCATCAATCGTACTGTTATATTTGTCAAAGCTGTCCTGCTCAACGGTATTATAATTTTCGAAGTCATTTTTCAAGATATCTTTGAATGTCGTAAATTCGCTGGTAGCGTTTTTGAGTGCTTCCTTATCGTCCACTTTTTCAACATCATCACCAATTTTATCCGCAATTATTTTGATCGTGTCGTCATATTCGGATACAAAGGAATTCTTCATCTGCACAATGATTTTTTCATAGTGTACAAAGCATTCCTTATAAGCGCCTTCTGTCTTTTTATACTTTTCCGCACTCTCCATCTCTTGTTTCAATGCTTCCAGTTTTTTATTTCTGTCTTCTTCTTTTTCAAATCTCTGATATTCCCCATCAATCTCACTGTTTTTTGTCTCAATCGCCTGTAAGCGAAGTTCTTCCTGGTGACGGTCATACGCTTTCTTCGTCAAAACTCCGATGACACAAATGCAGACAATCGCAATACCAATTACAGCAAGCATGATGACTGTCTTTTTGTTTTTGTTCTTTGTTTCCATCTCGAAACACTCCTCCTTTTTCTTTCTGTTTCCCGAAAAATCCATGTTTTCTATGTTCTTTTCCATATTTTTATTGATTTTTCGTTACTCATTTTTTCATCACATTCATTATATCGCAGCTCGTTTTTCTTTACTATTTCTTTTTATGTAATTTCCAAAAAATCCTCACTCTTTGATCTCACAAGATTTTAAAATAGTACTTTCCTTCCATCTTATCTTACGTGATGTTGAAATACCCCGGAACACAGTTCATCTCTTCCTGCCCTCCGGGGTACCTCTTAATCTAATTCAGCCACTTTAAAGCTCTTCAAAATGCGAATCACCTGTTCTTCTTCTTTTTCTGTAAATGTACCGTCTGGTGCTTCTGCGATAAATGCAACTGGTGTCGGATAGTCAAAAGAAAATTCGTCTACGTCCCCAGCCTGACCTGCAAATTCAATCTCGCCAAGACGGGATGTCGGTATCACTGCGAACAACGTGCTGTCTACAGGAACATAATCATCATCAATGCCAGCCATCATCTCGCCTGTGATATGTACTCGTGCTACCATAAATTCGCCAAGATCTGAACAGTCACGATCGGTTCCCCATGGATATCCAGGCACGAAATTAGAAGTGTCTGCCTGTGAAACCTGTGCCTTCAGCATATCACGCGAATAGCCGCCAAGCGCGCCTTGGCAGTACCAAAACGAAACGGTAACACCTCTCTCGTTTGTCAGAACAACGTTTTCTCTGACCGCATCCATGGAACCGCCAACTTCCTCCGTCTGAATTTCCCAGCCTTTTGGGATTTCAAACTGGAATGCCGTGCTGTCACACTGATTTACTTCTCCATACCGTGTAACATAGATATCTCCCTGCTCCCCAGTTTCCGTCCATTCCATATCCTTCTGCCAGTCTGCACTTGACTCCCAGTGTTTTGACCAGATTGGATCAAAGGTCCGGTCAAAAAGATCTGTTTCCTGCATTTTTTTATCAATGACCGGGATATCAACCACTGCTTTTCCTTTGATTCTCGGGCTGATGGAAAGCTCCAGTGAGCCCGCATATCCACCCAGGTCGTCCTTCATGGATACCTTTGCCTGGCCTTCTGCTTTTCCAACTGCTCCGCCGGAAAGACTCAGGCCAGCGCTGTCATATAATTTTGCGCTCAGCCGGATGTCAATGTATGCTTCCAGCCTTCCGTTCACCTCAACCGTACTCCACTCAAGTCCGTCTGAATTCAGATTTCCTTCTTTGACTTCTTCTACTTTGCCTGTTCTGCTGTCATACTGGAATCCCTGGGTGCTGTCGGCTGTTGCACCGTAAGAGCTGTGAATACCGCCCTCCAGACTTCCCGCTGCCCCGACAACGGCTTCCAGATGATTTGTAATAACAATCGGTACAATACCGGCGTTGAACTCGATATTCGGCAGTTTTCGTTCGTAAACGGTTTTTTCCTTTTCAAATTCTTTCTCGCTGTTTGCGCCGCATTCCAGGGCAATACCGGCTTTGCTCCTTACTGCAATTCCACACTGGACTTCACCGTCTTCGATATCAATCTGAAGTTCCAGCCAGCATCCCCATCCTGCCTCTCCGGAAAACTGAACGGGTTCTTCTTCAACATTGATTGAGACACTGTAATCGTAATCACTGTTTTCTTCCTCTGTCTCTTCTTCCGATTCATCTTCGGACAGTCTTTTAATGATATAAGCGCTGTTATTTTCTGTTTCACTTGCACCATCCTCCGTCAGCCGGAACTGTTTGATAATATGTGCCTTTTCGAATACATCCAGCAGGGTCGCCGGCTCTGTTTCTACCCGGTAACCCTGATTCGTTTTTTCTTTCTGCACTACTTTTCGAATAAATCCAGAAGGCGCTGCACTGATTTCTCCCGCAACAAGAACATCTCCGGTCTGGTAACCAGGATCTTTTTCAAAGGTAAGACTGTTGTCAGAAACTTCCGTTGGCTGATCTTCTGATTTCATCTCATTGGTAATCACCTTTACATTGTCTTTTACAATGATGTCAGGATCATCCGTACTGTTTTCTGCTGTGTTCTCATCCGATGTGCTGTTTTCCGATACACTTATATTCTGTTCTTCCGGATTCTGTTCCGGCTTTGTACTCTTCTGTGTATTTTGAGCTGCAAAAATTTCAAACAGAATCAATGCCAGAATGATTGTGCCTGCCAATACTGCGCGGATCCATTTTTTCATCTATACCTGCTCCTTATTCTGCCTGTCAAAGCGGATATTCGCAATCCGCTTCGCTACTTACTTGATTCGTTTAAAATGTGGTGCATCAGATTTACTGATTCACCACATTTTAAACTTCTTTGTATTACGGAGTTACCGTTTCATCTTCTGCCACGTTTTCATCATCTGGCTCTGATTCTGATTTGGATACTGCTTCACCAGGTTCTGCTACTTCCGACTCCGAAATCACGCTCTCTGATGTTGTTTCCGGTAATGGAGTTTCCTCAACAACCACTTTCTGCTCTGGCTGTTTTTTGTTTCGTACCTTTCCAGCGTACATTTCAATCTCTTCTGTGTCATCCACATCATCCATTTCCTGATCAATTCCACCGATGGTGTATGGGTCATTCTGATATTCAAGCGTGTTTACAGATTTAATGGTTTTGGTCGCTCCATCGAAATCAAAAACATGCCATAAGGTTCCTGGCTGATTTGTCGGAATCGTGTATGTTGCAATGTTTTTGCCTTCGAGGTAAACCTGAACTTTTGCTCCAGAAAGAGACATTTCATTGGCCACTTCACTGTAACTGTTGGTATAATCGTGTACGAAATAGCTGAACTTTTCGTCTGCTTTTACGTTACGTACTGTAATGGTTTCCGGACCATAACTACTTGTATCATCTACGTCTAAGTTTCCAACAGAATTTCCTTCGAAATCTGTCTGTCCGAACCAGATATGATACGGTTTGTCCGACGAGTAGCATGCAAGATGGGAATCCAGATCCCACGGCTCTTCGCCCCAGGTTAATACGATGCGGAGTTCTCCTGCGGTTTCACCGTCCCCATCTCCCGGTACAAGAACAATATTTGCTGTTTCAATCTGGTCTCCCGCTACTGTGATATTTTTGTAATTCGTCACATAGCCTTCTTTGCTGATTTCAAGCGTATAATTTCCATTTTCCATTGAAAGAGTATAGTCTGCATTTTCAAATACTCCTTCTGTCACAGCATCACCCGTTTGATTGTTCCAGCCTTTGCGTACAATGTAGGCTGTTTCTGTAATACCATCTCCCGTGACTGCATCGGTTATCGTTCCCTCTACAGAACCTGTATTAAAATCATCATGGCGCTCCACCATATAGATATCTTCTACATATCTGATTTCACTGTTCTGAACCAGAACTTCCGCAACCTTGTACGTCTGATAAGACGTTGCGGATACTGTAATTTCATAAGTTCCATCCTGCAGATTTTTGGTGCTGTACTTGCCAAACACATCGGTATAGAGAATTCTTTCTGTTTCTGTTCCTTCCTCTCTCCAGACTCCAGCTCCTCCTGAAAAAACAGCAATTTCATTTTCTTCTGTTTCAAGGTTCCAGGCTCCATGGCTTCCGCCTCCACTGCCGCCTCCGGCTACGCTGTTTCCACCATTGCCGCTGCCTGCTCTGACTTTTCTGGAAATTCTGACTCTCGCGTTTTCTATCGGCAAACGTGTTTTGCTCGAGTAAACATATCCTGTGATACCGCCGCTGGCGTACGTACATTTTTCAACGCGGACTCCATTTTCCTTATGCATTTTTATTCTCAAGTTGTTGTTTTCATCATTTTGAAGCGGTTTGAATTCCAGATCAAAATCGAAATATTTCTTCAATACATCTCCAAGCAGGGAATCTGTATCCAGTCCATTTGTTGAGTATGGATATACCTTGATATCCTCGCATGCAAGACTTCCATTTTCTAAATCATGGTATGCAAATTCTGCCTCAACGCCTAAGCCTAAATCTGCATAATAGCCTGCTAAATCAAAAACACTGTACAAAGTCAACAGACCTTTTATACCAATACCGCCTTCCATATTTCCCTTTGCCTCAAGGGTATCAACACCATGATGAAAATCGAAAATGCCTCTCCATGTTCCATCTTTATATTCAAATCCCTGTGTTGATTCAACGCTATATGAAATATGTAAGGATCCATCTGCTTTGTATGAACAGAAAAGTACAACATCAAAGGTAAAACCGGTAGCTCCTATTGCAATTGGAAAACGCATTAATTCTACCTGACCACTGTCAGCAAATTCTTTTTCCGCCGTAATATCTTCATTTGCATTTTCCGTGACAGCAAGTTTAAGTTCATTTACCGAAACAGCATTTACTCCAACGTCAACATTTACAACGCACAGAATTTCAGGAATTTCAAAATCAATTTTTCCTTTTCCTTCATCATTCGGACCAATATTAAATTCAAAATTCTTTTCGTAGCCAACATCAATAACACCACCTGCTCCTATATTAGCCTGCGTTGCAATTCCGTATTCATCCGTATCAGCAGCTCCTCCGATAAGTGCTGTACCGCCTCCGACAAAATCAATTTTGCTGACCACTTCCCATAATTCTGGCTTTATGCATGTCAGAATCAGTTTCTCGCCATCCTCTGTTACCGTAGTTGCTTTGAGCGCGATACCTGAAATATAAACTTCATTCGCAGGAAGGATCATAACACTTCCTTCTCCGATTTTTTCTGTCTCGGTTGTTTTCGGAAGTGTAACTGTATAGGTTCCATCCGCATTCTCTACAACTGTATAATCTGTGATATTTTCCAGTTCTTTTTTCAATACACCATCTACGTACTGTGTATTATCATGTGACTCTTCACCAATTGTTGTGTCTTCTTGTCTGATTTCATCAATTTCACAGAAAATCGATTTAACATCTTTCTTGGAAAGCAACGCATGCGGCTGGAACTGGTTTTCTGTATTTAATTCCAGAAATCCTTTCCCTACTGCAATTGCTGCTTCATTTTGATATGTAATACTATCCCAATCCGTCCAACTGTTCGTATCATACGAATGTATTCCATTGAATCCCATTGCATGTACTGCCGTATAAGCCGCAAATTCACGTGTTGCCGGTTCATCTGGATAGAAAAACGGGATATCCTGCTCCAGATCTTCGATATCCGGTGGCGGCAGGATTCCATATTTCTCTGCGATTTCGATTGCTGCTTCATACGCATTTCCTGCCGTATCCGCATAATAATGGTTTAAGGAATCCGGATCTGTATCCAGGTTCATTTCAACCTTTTCAGCGAGCATCTGCACCCACTCACCGCGTGTATATGTTTTGGTGTCGTCCGATGGATCATCTGACTTCACGTAGGTATATTCAACTTTTGCTTTCAGCTCCACGGTAGTCTGATCCACAAGAATATTCTTGGAAAGCTCCATGACCTTTCCTATGTTTACACTTTGTGCTTCTGCTCTTGCCCGTTCCGGAAATACGCCTGCAACGGTGCTTCCCGTCATAATCAGGCACAGAAACCACGCCAACATTTTATTTCTTCTGTTTTTTTTCTTTAGTGCAACAACAACGGCTGCTCCTGCCAGCACCAGCAGTACAACCCAAACAATAATTTTGGTGTTGTCACCCATTTTCGGTGCAGATTTCAGTTTCTCAGCCTTTAAGGACTGGCCATTTTGCTTTGCGTTTCCAGTTCTCTGATCTTTTGTTAATGTCGTTCCGGAATCCTTGCTGCCCGTTGTCGTACCAGGATTCTTCGTGTCATTTGCTACGTTTCCATTTCCTGGCTTTTCATTATCTGTCGGATTCTTTTTGTCATCTCCAGAAGGATTTTCCTTATTTTCATCATCCTTCTTGTCATCTGATGCTTTTACCGTACAAACCGTTGTCAACGTAACGGTTTCTCCAGCCTGCAGAGATTCCATCTTTTTTGTTGTCTCCGCATTTTCGGCCAGCACAAAATTTTCCGGCAAAATATTTTCCAGTGACAGATTCGTTACTGCTGTATCATTTGTATTGGTTACAGTTAAAGTAACTTTGATTTCTTCACTCTGCTGGTAAGTTTCTTTGTCTGTTGTCAAGGCTGCTTCGATTCCATCCTGAAGCAGCGATGCTGCAAGAGCAGGCTGTGTCATCATTCCGGTGCATAAAAGCAGTGCCAGAAAGACAACTTGTAATTTCTTCCACACTTTCATACGTCTTCTCCCTCGTAAATGTAAAATTTCGATCCTTTTTCTCTGAATATCTGCCGCTTATGCTGTCTTCAGGATCCCTGGTGCCTTCCGTCAATGGAAAGGCGGCTTTTCTTGCTCTGCATCGCAATCATTAGCTGAGCAGAACAATGAATATTTCATTTTCCTCCTTCTTCTGTTGTATTTCTTTTAGTGTAATACATCCTCCCTTTATTTGCAATATATTTTGCCATGCATTTTGCAATGCATATTTCAAGCAAGTTATGCAATACAATAAAACAGACTGGGCTTCCAGTACTCTTTAAAATCAGAATACAGCCAGAAAAAAGCGCACTGAAATAAGCTGTCCCCAAAACAGCTTTTTCTTCATTTTTCGATTTCGCAGATTCGAAAAATTTATTTTTTTGTCGAACCTTTTTTGAAACACCTTTGTTATGTTTTATGCTGCCCGTAGTTTCCACATAAGATCCGGAAGCATGCTCCGTTCTTATATTCTCCGGCAGCAGAATGGAGTTTGATATGGCATTTCAATTAAAAGGCAACCGCAAGGAAACGGAAAACAAAACCATCCGTTTCCCCATTCACCTGATCGATCAGATCGAACAGGCAATTTCCGATTCTGACCAGGACATTACCTTTTCCAGCTTTGTGATTCAGGCGTGTGAGTATGCGCTGGATCACATGAATGCCCCGTCAGAAGAACACAATTAACTTTTATTTTTTTCAAAGCAGATTTTTATGGTTCGACGTGCATTTTCTGGCTGTTCTCTGCTTCTATTTTATCTTACCATGCTTCTTATTTTTTTCAGGACAAGATCCTGTCCTAACTCAACTCCACAACTTCATCATACAGACACACAAACACCTCTTCCACTTCCGCATCTTCATGAAAGTGTCCGAAATACCATTTCTGAAACTCTGTCTCATCCGCCACGCGCTGCAGGTACTGGCGGAGTTCCACCTCATCGTCAGACAGCTCTCCATACCCCATTGCCGCGGTCACATCTCTTGGGGCGGTGTGAGTCAGTATGTAGTCCACCTGGAAATCTTCTTTTTCCAGATTTTTCCATCCTTCTTCGTACTCTTCCCGTGACGGAATTTCTTCCGGGAACCACGAAATTCCCTCCGCGCGGGACATTTTGTCGATGCTGTAAGCACCTCCGAAGGTAAAGAATTTTAGCCCGTCAATCGTAAAGATCTGGCCGCGCATCAGATGGATCATATTGTCCTCAATGATATGCACCTTTCCGCCGTTCCACTGCTCCACGGCGTAGGAATTCAGTTGTTCGAAGTTCTCATGATTTCCGTCGATAAACAGTGTCGTCACCGGCAGACTTCGGAAAACGGCTCTCGTATTCGCTTCGTATGCTGCAGAAAAGCCGCAGATGCCGACATCTCCGCAGATGATCAGATAGTCATCCCGGGTGTACTCGTCTTCGTGCTCGTTAAAATAGCGTACAACTTTTTCAATATCAAAGGTGCCATGGGTATCGCCTGTAATGACAATGCTCATTCTCAGCGTCTCCTCTCGTGTTCTCTGTTTCTGTTCTCTAAGGTATCGCAAAACATCATCCGCAAATTCTGTCCGCTTTCTCTGCCGCTGCTATCGCTTCTTGCAGAGACACAGACTACGCCGCACTATTCCCGAAAATAAAACACTTCTCCCCGTGCCCGGAACGGCAGCCGGTTTCCTCTCGGAAGCAGAAATGCATGCTCTCGTCTTACCTTCAGGTCATTCTCAATCTCCCCGTCCGTAATAATCAGAATCGGCCCGTCCTTTGGAAAATCGTTCGCCTGTTCCAGACAATCCACGCCCGGCTGCAGTATGGTTCCTCCTCGTCCCGTGACTTTTACCCGGCCGGCAATATCTTCCGGTGCCAGATATCCCGCATCCGTCGCTTTGGCATCGCAGAAAATGATTCTCACAAACGGAACATCTTTCGCCGCGGCATAGCTGGCGATGGAGCCGAGTGCCATACCGATCTGTTTTGCACTCATGGAACCGGACGTGTCCACGACCACACCGAAGGTCCGGCTCTCCAGATCCTGCTCGTAATACGCATATCCTGGCCTTGGAATATCCGGCGTGGCACCCTGCCGTCTGCTCGGCCGCGCATAGGTGCGGTGTTTTTCCAGCGGTGGAAACTGTACGTCAAACCACTTCGCCAGCGCGGCATCCCATGGAATGACCGGCATCGCAAGCGCCCTGATTTCCTGCACCAGCCCGGCCGGCAGGAAACCACGATTGTGCTCCTGATGGTAATCCAATCCCTCCCGCAGTGCGTTTTTCAGCAATTCATCCAGACTGACCCCGTTTTCTCTTCCAGTAAAATGCGGTCTGTTTCCGTTAAACATATCACCTCTGCCAAATCCCCGGAAGGTGTTTCGTTTTTTGTACTTTCGGATCTCTTTCACGATCAGATCATAGATACTTTCTGCCGATTTGTTGTGAAGTGTTTCATCATACAACAGCCCATCCGGCGGCATTCTGCCGATCTCCATTTCGTGCAGCCAGTCGTTGATGACGTAGTCGCAGGCGATGTTCCACAGAAAGAAGTCACGCCCATTGCACCGTTTCTGGTGCTGCAGTCCGGCATGGAGATATTCATGCGCGAGAACAAAAATCCACTCTTCCTCCGAAAATCCGCACGACGGATTGGCATAAATGATTCCCTGCTCTGCGTCAACCGCTGCAATATGGATTTCATACCGATGGCACATTTCAATGTCCTCCACAATTTTAAATGCAGCCGCAAGACCTCCGAGCAGCGGATAATGGGACAGGAACCATTCTGCTGCTCTGGAAATGACGGTATTCTTTTTCGTTTTAAGATCGTATCCTCCCGCATCGCAGAGTGCAGATTTGATGGAATGAGTGACTGCATAGGAAAATTTTTCAGCATATGCATTTCTTTCTCCCTTTTTATAAACGATCGGCCGTTCTACCCCGATCATATCCTTTAATTTTTCAGAGTTTGTCCCGCAGATCTGCGCACCCTTATCCTGGTGTTTCAACAGATATTCATAAATTTTCTGCTCGCTGTTCAGTTTGATCGGATATACTTCCGCCGGATCTGCGCAGATCGGCTCGCCGAGGCGGATGTCATAAAGGAATCTGGTAATGTAGATATCACAGGCTTTGTTCCAGAGTGCCGGGACAAATTCGCAGTCGGAAGGGATGCTCGCTTTGTCAAAGTGGCCGAACGCCAGGTGCAGAAGGTTGTGTGCCATCACATAGCACCATTGTTCCGGCGACAGGTTCGCCCGCATGTTGACGTAGATATCTCCATCTTTCGTAACACAGGCCAGACTTCCTTTTGCATTCAGATGTGAGGGCTTTGCAGTGATGTACCCATCCAGTTGATGGAACAGTGTATTTTTTTCCAGCAAACCAAAGCCGGCCTCCACTCTGCGGTACCCGGCCGGCTTTTCTTCTTCGCGGTAATACCTGCTTCGAACGTATGGCATCCTTTTCTCCTTCCTTTTTTCATCCGACGAGCCGCGGCAGATCGCGGATGATTTCCATCATAAACCAGTCCGGCAGTGCCTCCGCTCCATCAGCTACGACGGTCATCTGGGCGATTTCGAAATTGATGACTGCGAGTTCTTTGATCATGCCCTTGGCGCGGTACGCAAAGGAAAGCATGCCGCCGGAAATTCCCTGTTTGCTTTTCGGCAGTTCTGCAAGCAGTCTGGCGCGGAAGGACTGTGCGAGAAAATACAGCACATCCCGGTTTTCCGGCTTGTCCGGCCATTTTGCTTTCTGCGCGATAATGTCATCCAGGAGATGTGTGTTGCGCAGTGTTTTTGTGTAAGCAAGAAACATCCCCGCATGCTGTTCCAAGAGGCAGGCGTACGCCATCATTTTTAATGTTTCCTGCGAAATATCCTGCTCCCCGGCCCGGTATTCCTTCAACGCATCGCTCAGCATATGCCAGGAACGCGGGGTGGAAAACGGTTCTTCGGTTTTCGGCGGTTCGGAAAAGAGGTGATCCGGCCGCTGGATGATATAGTCAATGACCCACGGATGGAGTCCTTCTGCCTGCGCCCACTTGATCCACTGTCCCACATCCGCTTTCAGCTGCACATGGAACATACGGTTTAAAAGGGCGGACGACATCGTTTTTACGATCGCGCTGTCCTCGGCACGGTTTCCTGCTCCGATCACAATGCTTCCCTCCGGAAGATGGTATTCTCCGATCCGCCGCTCATGGATCAGGGAATAGAAGGCTTTCTGCACTTCCTGCGTACAGGCGTTGAGTTCGTCCAGGAACAGGACATATGGCTCTTTTCTGGCGATCATTTTCGGCGGAAGGAATTCCGATGTCTCGCCCCGGATCTGCGGAATGCCAATGATATCCTCCGGCGCGAGCTGGCTTCCGAGGAGCGACACGCACGGCAGGCCGACTTCGTCTGCGAATTTTTCCACTAACGCGGATTTTCCGATGCCGGGTGCACCCCAGATAAAAACCGGCCGCACCGGCGCAACCTGAAGCAATACTTCTAATAATTCATCCTGTGTTACACTGATTGGTAAATGCATCTGATGTACTCCCTTCTGTTTCGATCCTGTATCTTTTCAAAGCGGATATCCGCAATCCACTTTACCACTTGCTTAATTTGACTAAATCACTTTTTCTGCCCTGCCGTGATCTTACTGTACTGCATTACAACGTGTCTCACCATATTTCTCTGTATTTTTCAGTTTCACTGTCATATTCCAGCACCGGAATTTTTCCGCTCCGCCAGGTGGTTCCATCGAGATAATAGTGACTCTGACCGTCGTGCCAGATACCGTCATATGTCCTGTTTCCGCTGATTTTTGCCGTGGAAATGTGGCCCGCAATCACATCCTTATGGAATGCTCCACGACTTACTGTTCTTTTTCCAACCATCAGCTCCCTGCTGGTCACGCACAGCCAGTCTTTTTCGCCCCATTCGGCAATTCCGGCGTGCACCAGAATCTGGCGCTCTGTTTCATAAAAATAAGGAAGATGGCACATCCAGGTAATCAGTTCCCCCGCATCTTCGAGCATCAGCCGTACTGCTTCTGCATTTCTGGAATCCTCTGAGAGGTGTGCTTCTTTTTCCAGAAACTCTTGAAAATGTTCTTCTTTCAGAAAGCTGTGCAGCGTTTCATAGTCTCCATCTGCATCCGATGCCAGCCATTCCCGGCTGCGATATTGCTCCACACTGCCGATATGCCGGTTGACATCCGCATATTCTTCCAGCCAGTCCAGCAGTGCTTTTTCATGATTTCCCATCAGGGCAATGACTTTTTCCGAACCATATTTTTCCTGCAATGCCCTGACTTTTTCCAGCACCGCCCGGCCATCTGGCCCATAATCTATGTAATCGCCCAACAGAATCAGCTGGTTTTTCCCCGAAAGATCTGTTTTTTTCAGAGCTGCCTCGAATGCCTCCAGAAATCCGTGAATATCCGACATCATATATCGCTTCATTGCTTTTCCTCTGTTTGTTTATACGTAGAAAGTTTCCTTCGTTTCCAGGCAAAGGCATCCCAGTCTTCCATTCTCAAAGCCGCAGCCGCAGTCACACAGATAGACGTTTTCTTTTTTATTCTTCCAGATGGATCCATTTCCCATGTTCTGATGGCCGCAGACGGAAATATATCCATGCACTCCCTCATGAAGAAAAACCTTGTACCACAAATCCCCCATCAGATAATAGTTGTCCAGTTTCCATTTCCCCGGTTCTGCCGTACAGGCATGGGCAAGCAGATACGGCTGACCATCTACCTCGATTTCCACCTGTACCGGCCAGGAAAGGATGCGCTCTGCGAGCTGCTTTAAATCAACTTCCGTCAGGCGTTCCTGTAAAAGATGGAAGGAATTGTACGGATACGGCTGCAGGAGGGCGCGGTCTCTCTCATCCATCCCGTAATAGTGGAAAATGTAATTGGCAAGCCAATGATCGTGGTTGCCGCGGATCACAGTACATTTTTTCCCCAGCTTCAATACCTGAAAATACACGCCCGCCGGGTCTGGATGATCCATGCAGCGGTCAAACAAATCACCAAGCAGATACAGGTGGTCGTCCTCTTTGAGATCAATTTTTTCCAGCAATTTCATGAACCGCCAGCTGTCGTTATGTATATCGGTAATAATATAGTGCATCCAAAATCTCCTTTTCTTTCGCAGCTTTCGTGTCAGCTCCTGCAATCTTCAAAGCTTTTGTTATCCGCTCATTTTTCCCAAAACGGCTTTCCTGCTTGTGTTTTGGCATGTCCTGTTTCAAAAATCTTCCCGCTTGTTCTGCTGGTTCCGAATCCCGGTCTTCTGATACTGGCATCATGGAACGTCTAAAATCGTTCACCCATTGTTGTCCGAACTGTAAAACTCTTCCCCCGTTTCCAGACAGATTGCCGCCAGCCGCCCTCCCGGGAAGCATGCGCCGCAGTCGATCGCAATGTGGTGATATTTTTTATAAATATACCCGGGATTATCATTTTCCGGAATCGTCTGCGTCGGTGTATGTCCTGTTACCAGATTTGTATCCGCAAAGTATTCCTTCTGATAATCTGGTCTGGTCCATACAAGATCGTGCAGGGAATATTCCTCGATCCTCTTTTCCGGTGTGAATCCACCCAGCCCTCCATGCACCAGCAGATACTGTTTTTCTCCCACTGTAAGCTCCTCATACAGACTGAAATCCTCCAGAAAATTCAGTACTTCCTCCCGCATCTCCGAATCCAGCGCCCGAAATTCCCGGATCGTAGCATCACCGCCGTTATACTTCCAGAGAACCAGATTGTCCAGCAGTTCAGCATCCACTTCCTCGATGGCAAGATCTGTGATTTCCTGACAGAGAAACCGCAGACATTCCAGCGCCATCACCTCATGGTTCCCCACGATACAGAACGCATTCGGCATTTCCATCAGTTTCAATATCACCTTAATCGGATGCTCACCCCGGTCTAAAACATCACCCAGAACATAGAGCGTATCTGTATCTTTCAACTCGATTTCTTCCAGCAGCTCCATGAATCTCTCATACTCACCGTGAATATCAGAAATAACGTAAGTAGCCATAAACAGAATCCTCCCTTTTTCATCCATACGAATCTGCATACGTTCTCCATTACCAGCTTATCTTACCATACTTCCTGTTTTTTACCGGACAAACTCTTGTCCCTCCTTTTTTTGCATAATGTACACTCTAGAGCGTGTCTGAAAAAGGCTTTTCGCAAGCTGCGAGTCCCAGTTTGTGGAAATGATTTTTCAGACACGCTCTAATACATCTTCTATTGAAATTTCCTTCATGCGAAATCCCTTTTTCTTGATACTATACCACATCTATTTTTTTCTTCATTGAACTACAAGTTTAATCCTCTTTTTCTTGCTGTTTTCTCGCATTCTATCAGCATTACGCGCTGTTTATACAGCGCCTTTTATTTCTGTACAATTTATTCTCTATATGCAAAAAAGGAACGTTCTATCCAAATCGTTCCTTTTTGTTTGTAGATTATTTTATTTTTCAAATTTCTCAATCACGCACGTATGCGTCTTCGTTTTCTTATCATAAACGCGTATTTGCCGAGTGCACAGTAATGCCCGCGTCCCCCCTTCGTCATCCCACCGTCAGGCGCAAAAAATCTCCCGCCGCACAGAGCCTCTTGCCCTCCGAAACAGTGCCTGTCCGGGGACTTGTGCTCTGTGGGGCGGGAGGCCTTTTACACCGTCCGTCCCCTATTTACTTAATACCCCGTCGACCGCCGCTTTCCATCCGGCATATTTTTTCTCCCGGATTTCATCGTCCATCTTCGGTTCATACACACTTCGTTTCATATTTCCCGCGAGCTTCTCCAGATCATACACACCTGCCGAAATACCCGCCATATAAGCCGCTCCAATCCCGGAAAGCTCCTCCGCGTCCGGAATATTTACGCGTTTATTCGTAATATCACTCTGGAACTGCATCAGATATCCGTTTCGTGTCGGGCCGCCGTCTACACGGAGTTCCTCGATCCGCATGCCGGTATCCTGCTCCATCGCACGGACAAGGTCGGTGATCTGGTAGGCAATGCAATCGAGTGCCGCTTTTACCACCTCAGCTTTTCCTGTGGTGCGGGTAATTCCGCTGATCGATGCCGTTGCTTTCTCATCCCAGTACGGCGCGCCAAGCCCGGTAAACGCCGGAACCAGATAGGTGCGGTCCGCCGGATTTGCCTCCCTTGCCAGTCCTTCCGTCTCTTTTGCCGAAGGAATCAGCTTCAGGTCATCCTTCAGCCAGGTAATCACAGCTCCGGTGTAGTTCAGGTTGCCTTCCAGCACATAGTCCACCTTGCCGCCTCTTCCCCACGCAAGCGAAGTCACAACGCCGTGGCTGCTCTGAATCGGCTTGTCTCCAATGTTCATCATCAGAGAAGAACCCGTTCCGTACGTTGCCTTGATCATACCCGGTTTTAAGCAGCCCTGTCCGAACAGAGCCGCATGAGAGTCGCCTAATACACCGCAGATCGGAACCGGCTCGGAAAACAATCCTTCCATCGTCGTGGTTCCATACACCGCATCGGAATCGCACACCCTGGCCAGCGCACAGACCGGAATCCCGAACATCTCACAGATCTTCTCATCCCATGCCAGTGTTTTCAAATTAAACAACTGCGTTCTCGACGCATTTGAAAAATCTGTTTTAAATGCATGATCCCCCGTCAGCTTGTAAACCAGCCAGCTGTCAATCGTACCCAGGCAGAGTTTCCCGTCTGCAGCACGTTTCTGTCTTTCTTCTCCGCCGTTTCGAAGCAGCCACGCCATCTTTGCAGCAGGAAAATAAGCCGAAAGCTGCAGACCCGTCGCCTCGCGGATCTCCTCTGCGTGCCCCTGCTCCGCAATCTCCTGCGCAATGCCGCTTGCGCGGCCGCACTGCCATACAATTGCCTCTTCCAGCGGTTCCCCGGTCGCCTTGTCCCAGATCGCTGTCGTCTCACGCTGATTGCTGATGCCGATTCCGGCGATTTCTTCCGGTGCAACACCGGACTCTGCCACCAGCGTTTTTACCGTCTGTACTGTATTCCGGTAAATCTCATTCAGATCATGGGACACCCATCCCTTTTCATTGACAATCTGCCGGTGCGGCAGGTCGGTACGGCGGAGTAAATGTCCCTCCCCGTCAAAGAGCAGCGCTTTCGTTCCCTGCGTGCTCTGATCAATTCCGATGATATACCTTTTCTCCATTTTTCCAGCTCCATTCTTAAAATTTTATAAATATCCAGATCCCCATCTCGAATAACGCTGAATACACCCTGTTTTTCAACACACCATGCGTCATTTTCTATTGTCGCGGCATTCACCCTGCCCCTATAGGCAAGATCTTTGGCGATTACCACACATTCCAACATCTTCCGCAGAACGATTTATTCCTGATTATATAGAAAAAGTTCCTGCGTTCCCGGATTTTCTTCCGCTCGGGCACGCAGGAACATGGCATACGCAGACCTGCGGCAGTTTACAGTTCCCTGCGGGCTATCACATTCACCGCTGATTCCATTTCTGGTTAAGCCAGTAATTCTTTCGCTTTTTTTGCAATGCCCTCGGCATTCAATCCATAATAGTCAAAGACTTCTTGGGAAGTTCCCGTGATCACCGGCGCATCCGGCAGAGACATAGGAACGACTTTACGCGGGCATTCCGCACCGACCACCTGGCTCACCATCGATCCAAGACCGCCGAATGGAGCGTGCTCTTCGATCGAAATGACAACTTTTGCCTTCTTTGCAGCCTCTACCAGGCCCTCTTTGTCCAACGGTTTCACACAGTACATATCGAGCAGTCCTGCGCTGATTCCCTCTTCTTTCAGCATAGCAGCTGCATCGAACGCCGGGCGGACCATCTCACCGCAGGCTACCAGTAAAACATCGGTGCCTTCCGAGAGAACCGTTGCCTTATCCATCTCAAACGGGGTATTTTCTTCGCTGTAAATATCCGCAACGGCATTTCTTCCCACCCGGATATAAGCCGGTTTTTCATCGGTAAGAAGCGCCTCAACCAGTTTTGCTGTCTGGAAGCGGTCGCTTGGCAGATAAACGCGCATGTTCGGAATAGCTGCCATTGCTGCGATGTCCTGTGCAGAATGATGGCTCATGCCGAGTGCGCCGTAGCTCACACCGCCGCTGATGCCGATCAGCTTTACATTGGTGTTGGAGTATGCACAGTCAATTTTCGCCTGCTCATAGCTTCTTGTAGAAAGGAAGCACGCCGGAGATGCCGCAAATGCTTTCTTGCCGCATTTTGCAAGACCGGCAGAAACGCTGACCAGATCCTGCTCCGCGATACCCATCTCCACAAACTGCTCCGGATACGCATTTGCAAACGGTGTCAGGGAAGCACTTCCCCTGGAATCGCTGCAGAGCACTACGATATCTTTATCCGTTTCGGCATGTTTCATTAAAACCTCGCAAATGGCCTGTCTGTTTGGAATCTTATTCATGACAGTGCCTCCTTTCTCTCATCCAGATCCTTCATGATCTGTTCTACTTCCTCCGGTGTCGGCACTTTATGATGCCACTCCGCCTTATTTTCCATCACGGAAGAACCACAGCCCTTCGTTGTGTTTGCAATAATAACCGTCGGTTTTCCCTTGCAGTGTTTCGCCAGCTCAAACGCATGAACGAGCGCGTCCATATCGTTGCCCGGTACGGAAAGAACATTCCATCCGAACGCTGCCCATCTCTCCTCCTGGCTGTCCTGTTTCATGACATCCTCGGTATTTCCGGAGATCTGCAGACGGTTGCGGTCTACGATCGCACAGAGGTTGTCCAGCTTGTAGTTTCCTGCGGACATTGCGCCCTCCCAGACAGAGCCTTCTGCCAGCTCGCCGTCACCCATAACGGTGTAGACACGGTAATCTTTTTTATCCATTTTTCCTGCCAGCGCCATTCCCACGCAGACCGGAAGTCCGTGGCCGAGAGAACCGGAATTCATCTCGATGCCCGGCAGTTTATTATTCGGATGGCCGATGTACGGGCTGCCGAATTTGGAGAATTTTTCAATGACCTCTTCCATCGGGAAGAACCCCTTTGCCGCAAGTACTGCATAATATGCCTCAACGGAATGACCTTTACTCATTACAAAACGGTCGCGGTCCGGGTCGTCCATGTTCTCAGGGCTGATGTTCATCTCTTTAAAATACAGCGCTACAAGCACATCAATGACACTCATGTCACCGCCGATGTGGCCGCCCTTGCCGGAAACTACCATTTCCACTACTTTCTTCCGCAGATCATACGCCAGACAACTCAATTCCTTGTATTCACTCATGATTTTCATTCTCCTCTTAAATATGCTTTGACATCTTCCTCGATCGGATCATATAAATCCGGGGCAATGCCGATGTATTTGCATGCTTCATACAGAACCGGCACAACGTTCTCGTGGATACCGACACAGTGGTGGATGTACGGTCCTTCCACGATTTTTGCCTCCAGGCGTTTCAGGTTCTGTACCTCAACCCATACGTAGGTTCCCTTCGTGTAAGGTCCCTCGACACCTTTTGCATTTCCAAGCAGCAGAGAGTATTCTCCGTTGTCTCCGTCGAAACGTGCCAGTGTCATCTCGCCTAATTTTGCCTGTGCCTCTACAGCGCCCGGATGGCTGAATGCCAGAGGATAACCGATCGTCGGTTTTTCCTGTGCAACAGAAATCGGCCACGGTCCGCAGTGCTGCAGCAACTCGCCGTTCTCGTTGTCCGGGTGGCGCACCGTCCAGTCGGCAAAGAAGCTTCTCTTATCGTTTCTGCCGGCAGCCTCCACCATCAGAGCGGTGATGGCGCCATGGATATCGGTCTCACAGACAACCGGAATTCCCTCTTCGTTCAGCAGTGAGTTTGCCGCACACGGCATGATGCCGATCTCACCCTGCAGCGCGTTCCAGCACTGGATCGCGATGGCATTGCAGGAATATTTTGCAGCCAGATTTTTCATCGCAACCTTCAGAGCTGCTACATTTTCCAGTTCTTCCGGTTTGATCTTTACACACATATTGGTATTGCAGTATGCAACGACTTTTTCTACCTCGCTGCCCTCTGCTTTTACTTTTTTCATCTCCGCAGTCAGTTCCGGAAGCGGAATCGGGGAAAGCTGAATGTTGAATTTTTCCAGCAGCTCGCCCTCATTGCACATGGTGGACCAGAAGTCGAACGGACGCGGTCCGATCTGAAGGATTCTGGTGTGACGGAAGGTATCTACCACATTACATACGGCGAGGAAATCCTTGATGCCGCGCTCAAATTCCGGATCGGTCAGACGGCAGTTCGTCATATAGGTGAACGGAACACCAAAACGGCGCAGCACTTTTCCGGTTGCAAACAGGCCGCACTGGCTGTCGCGGAGACGCACACCGTTCTCATCCGGTCTCTCATCGCGCGGTCCCCAGAGGAGTACCGGAAGCCCCATTTCCTTTGCCAGTCTTGCACAGACATATTCCGTTCCGAAGTTTCCGTGCGGGAAGAAAATTCCCTTTACGTTCTCACGGCGAAATTTCTCCTGGATTTTCTCACGGTCCGCCTCATCGTAAAACAGACCCTCCTCATTGATGTCTGTGATATCGACAAATTCAACGCCGAGCTCTTTTAAACGCTCTCTCGTCAGGTTGGCGTATTTTACGGCATCCGGGGCACTGAAAATGCTTCTTCTCGTAGGTGCAAATCCGATCTTAATTGATTTCATATTCATTTCCTCCACTTAATTTTCTTTAAACTCTGCTAAATTATGTCTTGAATTTCCCTGTTCTTTATGGCTCTTATATTACTAAATTCTTTTGAACTTGTCAACATCTATTCAGCTTTATTAAATCTTTTTTAGTAATTTATACAAAAAAGAATGGCTGTTTTTATGCATTTCTTCATATTTCATTTTTTTACAGTTCAGAAGTTGACTTCTTTTTTAATTCATATTAAAATCAATGCATAAGTTTAATATTTTTCAGATAAATACTGAAATAAATTTCAACATCCCGCATGCACAAAACAAACGAAAGCACCATGCGGGCTGATTTTATCGAACAGGAGCTGAACTCTTATGAATATTTCTGCGAAAGAACTGGCAAAGCTGATCAACGTATCGCCTGCCACGGTTTCTATGGTTTTCAATAACAAACCCGGCATCAGTGATGCCACAAGAGAGCTGGTTTTAAAAACTGCAGCCGAGTATGGCTATGCGCCGAAAAAAAATGAAGCCTCCGGCGCTTCCTCCCGCATTATTCAGCTGGTCAATTATAAGAAGCACGGAAAGGTTGCTGCCGACACGCCGTTTTTCTCCCAGCTGACCGAAGGAATCTCCACCGAATGCACCCGCCAGGGCTGTGCGCTTCATATCTCCTATTTTTATGAGACCATGGATATTGACAGCCAGCTCGATGCACTCCGCGCTGTGGACTGTGAGGGCATTCTTCTTCTTGCAACCGAAATGGCTCCGTCCGATTTCCGCAAGTTCCGCGATTTTTCTGTTCCGATCGTTGTCGTGGACTGCTATTACGATGAGCTCGATTACGACTGCGTTCTGATCAACAACATCCAGGGGGCGTTCAACGCCACGAATTATCTGATTCAGTGCGGACACAAAAACGTGGGCTACTTTCACTCGAGCCTCGACATCAGCAACTTCTCCGAACGCGCCGACGGCTACTACAAAGCGCTCCGTGCAAACGGCATCAGCACCTCGCATCCATATGTCCACCCGGTTTCCCCTACCTCGGACGAGGGCTACCGCGACATGCTGCGCCTTCTCGAGTCGAAAGCGCCGATCGCGGATGCTTACTTTGCCGATAATGACATCATCGCTGCGGCTGCCATGCGTGCACTGCGTGAAAACGGCTACCGCATCCCGGAGGATGTCTCCATCATCGGCTTTGATGACGTTCCGATGTGCGATATGATGGTTCCGCCGCTTTCCACCATGAAGGTCAGAAAACGGGAGCTTGGCGCCACTGCCGTCCAGCGTCTGCTTGACCGCGTGGCTGATCCGAAACGCGAATGTCTGAAAATGTGCATGGCAACCAAGCTGGTGAAGCGCCAGAGTGTTTCCAGACGTTAAAGTTTTTTGGATGAGGCTGTCGTCCAGCGCGTGTCTGAAAAATCATTTCCGCAAGCTGCAAGCCCCACTTTATGGGAGATTTTGCCCTCATTCGGTTGCCGTAGCGGGTTTAAGCCGCCCTCATTCGGACAAAATCTCCCACCACCTGGAACTTGCAGCTTGCGAAAAGCCATTTTCAGACACGCTCTGTACGGCAGCCTCACCTTTTTTATTTTGAAAGGAGTTTTTTTCATGCAATCTGCAAATGACCTGAAACAGCTTTTATTCAGTATCAATCACAAAAGCTATCCCGCCTATAAATCCACCCGCGGTGCTTACCAGTTTCCGCGCTACACCCTCTCCATCGACCATGTCCAGGGCGATCCGTTCGCTGCTCCGTCGCGGGTCAGCGTCCATATCAATGGAAAAACCGCCGCATTTCCAACATCGCTCTACGGCACATATAAGAAGCGCGTCGCCCTTCAGGATTACCTGCTGCGCCAGTTTGCGCGCGCGATCGCACCGTACTCGTTCCGCGCGAAGGGCTCCGGCAAAAGCGGTCTGCTTGGCGTCAGCCGCTGCGGCCAGGAAATTCTCGAGCGCACTGCCTGCGTTTTAAATCCGTCCGACGGCAGTCTTGTCGTCAACATGGAAATCGGCTTTCCCGCCAATGGCCGCACCATCGCCTCGCAGGAACTGATCCGCATTCTCTTCGACTTCCTGCCGGGCTGCGTGGAAAAATCGCTTCTGTACCGCAGTCTGGATCCGAAAGCATGCGCCGGTGTCGCCCGTCTCTGTGAAGATCAGCAGGCGATCCGCGCCGCATTAAAAGAAAAAGGACTCACCGCCTTCATCGCCGACGGCTCCATTCTCCCACGTGAGACCGGTGTCTCTGACCTGCCGATGAAACACGCCGTTCCGTTTGTCTCGCCGGAATCCTTACGCGTCACCCTCGATCTCCCGAACCGCGGATCTATTTCCGGCATGGGCATTCCGCTGGGTGTTACCCTGATTGTCGGCGGAGGTTTCCACGGAAAGTCCACCCTGCTGCAGGCGCTGGAGCGCGGCGTGTACAACCATATCGCCGGGGATGGACGCGAATATGTCATCACCGATGCGAGTGCCGTAAAACTCCGCTCAGAGGACTCCCGCAGCATCAGCAATGTCGATATCTCCCTCTTCATCCATGATCTGCCTGGAAAGAGCGACACCACTTCCTTCTCGACCGCAGACGCCAGCGGCAGCACCTCGCAGGCTGCCAATGTCATTGAAGGCATTGAGGCCGGTACAAGCCTGTTTCTGATCGACGAGGATACCTCCGCCACAAACTTTATGGTGCGGGATGAGCTGATGCAGCGCGTCGTTGCGGACAGTGAAGAGCCGATCACGCCGTTTATCAGCCGTGTGCGGGATCTGTATGAGAAGCTTGGGATCTCGTCTATCCTCGTCGCCGGAAGCTCTGGATCTTACTTCCATGTGTCGGATACGGTGATTCAGATGAAGGAATACGTTCCTTACGATATTACGGAGCGTGCCAAAACCACAGCAGCGGAGTTCCCGCCTTTTTCCGCATCGGTGCGTCCTTTCGCCGTTCCATCCTTCCAGCGCCGCCCGCAGCCGTCGAAAGCGCTGACTGGCAGCGACCGCACGAAAGTCAAAGTCATGGGACGCGAATCTATTCTCATTAATAAATCACTAACCGATCTGCGTGCTGTGGAACAGCTGACCGACAGCGAACAGCTGAATGGCCTGGCGGCACTTCTGCTGGATGCGGCGGAACGCAGGATGGATGGTAAGAAAACACTGGTGCAGGTTGTGGATCTGCTGGAAAAACAGATGGAGGAAAAAGGACTGTCTTCGCTCCTCGCTCCGGGAAGACCGGGCGATCTGGCACGGCCGAGACGGCAGGAAATCTTTGAATGCCTGGATCGGTGCAGGGAATTGAAGTTCTGAAATAAATATTTTTATACTCGTATTAAAAATGTGCATTGGAAAAACAGATTTTTCTGCCATCCAATGCACATTTTCTTTTCACTTACTTCCCGCTAAGCCTTCTAATCAGATGCCGTTTTATGTTTTCCTGCTTTCAATATCACACATAATTCTTCGTTGCTTAAAAGATTCATATGTGCCAACTCATTCCGGGCTTTTCTGTATCGTTTAAGTTCCATACTCTCCTCTGCTGAAACCGGAATCCCTCCCCGTTCCACCAGATACATCAGATTTCCAAGCTCAGCTTCCTCAGGAACCATAACCTGATCTCCATATCCGTTGTTGATCGGAAGTGCCGCTTTGATAAAAGCATAATATTTTTTCACAAAATACCTTCGATAATTTTCCACGAGTGGAAAAACATATTTCAACTGCGCCTCCCAGAGCAGCGTATCCACTTCCTCCTGGCTTTTGCTGAAGCAGTACCTCTCTCCATCACTCCTGACAAGATCTTCCGTCACTTTCTGAATGGTCTCATAAGGTGCATTCAGGAACTCCATTCCCTTCGCCACACATACCGCACATAGTTCCACATCATCCCCGCAGACAGAAGCAACGGCCTCTGCCAGATACGGACGCAGAAACTCTTTACAGTTTGTCTCAGATGATGCCAGTGCGCAGAAAGCATATTTATCATATGCTCCGATATTCTGCTCAAAGCCAAGACTCCGGACTCCCTTTTTGCTTTTTCGGTTCATGGCATCATTATGTACTTCCAGAATAAAAATTCCCGGTGTTTTGTCCTGTACATTTTTTTGATATTCTGATACAAAATCAAGCCATTTCGTTACTTTCTCATCTGGAATATCCGACACCCAGACATATCTGTCATTTAAAACCGTCTCCTGACATTTTCCAAGAAACTGTGCATAACTCACTCCATAGCGATACTTTGCCCGCGTTTCTCTTTTACAGTATTTCTGCAGAATGAACTCCCCC
>OGZP01000396.1_pt1 | contig 38066 bp, 42 predicted proteins | sample 1576811 | NCBI WGS metagenome assembly OGZP01 (sample SAMEA3541553, study PRJEB24748) | human gut metagenome | biome: human gut; feature: human-associated habitat; material: faeces | place: China | collected 2012
GCTCAAATCTCTCAAAGAATCTCTTCAGCGTGTCCTTCTGATGAAAACGAACGTTCCTCTAAGATCACAGGCACGGGCGCACTCGCCCACGGATGACACAGGCTCGTGTTCCACTTCTGATCTTTCCCCCACGCCTCAAAGCAGGTCGTCGCTCCCTCCCGCAGCATGTTGCACCACCCGTGATCGCTGTCGTTTAGCAGCAGCCTGTACACACTTTCATATCGCCCCCGCCGTGCCAGTGCAAGCAGCAGGTAATAACTTAACATCACGCCGCAGGAAAATCCCCGTTTTTCCAGAAACTCAATGACAGGTGCTTCCTCTGCCTCCTCCAGAAGCCCGAAATACAGGGCATACACGTTGGAGTGAAGCGATGTGTGGCTGCTTGTTTCACTGTCTGCAAGAAGCCCCGTCTCCTTCCGGTAAAACGCCCTGCGATACGCGAAAACCGGTTCTTCCAGCTCATACGGCTCCTCTCTTCCCAGCACACGTGCAAGCCCGTTGAGCGTTTTTTTCGCACCGAGATACAGGGCATTGATGACGTTGTGGCACCCCGCCCCCACAACGGGTCTTGTCAGCGCAAAATCATAATCATCCCGCAGATTTTCGGGCCAGTCGACCAGATTCCACTTGTCTGCCACCTGCACAAGCAGCCCGTCCGCGCGCTCGTACTGCGCAAAATGCCGGATCATGCCAAGCGCCGTCTCATAGTATGGAAGCAGCGCCGCCGCGTCGCCGGTGTAGCGGTAGTATAGTGCCAGCAGCTGCGGATACATCAGGGAATAATCGGCGATCTCCTGCATCAATCCTCCCGGCGCAACCGCCAGAAGCCCCGGGCAGACTGCCCTCGTCTGCGCGAACTGATCGATGCATTTCAAAAGCATCTGCGTCTCTCCGGTCAGCAATACCTGCGCATGCGCCGTCACAACGGCATCCCCGAGATATTGTCCTTTTTCTCTGGTCGGGCAATCCACATAGCCCTCCTGCGTCCCGTATTTTACCGCGTTCTTACAGATGGAAAAAATCTGCCCCAGCCGCTTTTCGAAGGACGTCACCTCTGCGCCCTCCTCCATCGGATAGTGGCGTGTCTGCACAAAAATCCCACGAATGTTCACGCCCTTCCCCGGAAGCAGCTTTGCGTAGCGGAATCCCTTGTAATCATACGGTTCCAGACTGCAGCAGCCGTCTGAGAGCGTCCAGATCTCGTGGTAGGAGCAGTTGCAGCGCATCTCGCAGCGGACGCTGCCGCTCTCATCCAGTTCCTCTCCGCAGAAGATTTCCACGGTATCCCCCGCGCTTCCCTCCGCCGTCAGGCACAGGCTTCCGGCAACTTCCTCTCCCACATCGATCCGGATGCTGCCATCCTCATAGATCTCGATTTTTTCCGGCTTGATGCGCTCCCCGCAAAGCATCCGCGTCGGCTGTAAATACAACCGGTAATCCGCCCACTCTGCCGCAGCCGGCGTCTTCCATCCGGCATCATCAAATTCCGCACTGCTCCATCCTTCCGGAAATTTTCTGCTGTCAAAGTTTTCCAGAAACTGCGTATCATATCCGACCGTTCCGCCGCTGTACGCATCCGTCCTCTCATAGCAAAAACGAAGCGGTATCCGGCAGCCCTGCGCATCCATCAACTCTGCGGCAAACGCAAAGCGCAGGTCGCCGCTGTTGTATACACGGTTGATTAACCCCTGATAATATAAATGCAGTCCGAAGCAGTGCTCTCCGGCCTCCATCTTCCCCAGTGGAATCTCGTTGTAATAGTAGTGATCCGGATAACCGGGCGCAGGTCCCTCCGCCACAAATCCGGACTCCACGTACAGCTTGTAGTGATCGTCCGCCGTCAGTCTTAACGTCAGGTTCTCCTGCGCCGTCTCAAGAGTAAAACGCGCACGCACCAGAACATGCAGATTCTTCCGGAATTCCGCTGTCAGCTGTTGTTCTGCCCCCGGTTGTTTTTCCCCTTCCTCCTGCTCCTTGTGGAACAGATTGACCGGTGTGATATGTATAAATTCGCGGATCGTAAGCCACTCTGGACTCCATTCCGCTTTTTCTCTGCTCATCTTTTCTGTCATCCCGCCATCCTTTCCGGGCGTTTGTTCTTCTGTCTGCAGCTTTCCTGATTCCTTCTTCTTGGCAGTCGTACTGCACAGATTCCCTTACAGACAGCTTCCTGATTTTTTATTATGGTATAAAAAAATAGTGCATTTTTCCATAGACTTTCTTATGAAAAAATACACTATTTCTATGTCATTTTTATGCTGCCTGAAATTACTTACTGCGGCTGTTTTCCGATGTAAGCAAGGATACCGCCGTCCACATACAGTACGTGGCCGTTGACAAAATCAGATGCATCCGAAGCTAAGAATACTGCCGGTCCCTGTAAATCCTCGGCGCTTCCCCATCTTGCTGCCGGAGTCTTTGCGATGATGAACTGGTCAAACGGATGTCTGCTTCCGTCTGGCTGGATCTCGCGGAGCGGTGCGGTCTGCGGAGTCGCGATATAGCCCGGTCCGATACCGTTGCACTGGATGTTGTACTCGCCGTACTCCGATGCAATGTTTCTGGTCAGCATCTTTAAGCCGCCCTTTGCCGCTGCATAAGCGGATACAGTCTCACGGCCAAGCTCGGACATCATGGAGCAGATGTTGATGATCTTGCCGTGTCCTTTTTTAATCATGGACGGAATCACCGCCTTGGAAACGATAAACGGTGCGTTCAGATCCACATCGATGACCTGTCTGAACTCTGCTGCGGACATCTCGCACATCGGAATACGCTTGATGATGCCGGCATTGTTTACCAGAATGTCGATCACGCCGACCTCTTTTTCGATCTTTGCAACCAGTGCGTTTACCTGCTCCTCATCTGTGACATCGCAGACATATCCGTGCGCCTTGATGCCCAGCTCCTCATAAGCGGCAAGTCCCTTGTCGACAAGCTCCTGCTTGATGTCGTTGAATACGATCGTTGCGCCCGCCTGCGCATATGCAGATGCGATTGCGAATCCGATGCCGTAGGATGCGCCTGTTACCAGCGCTACTTTTCCCTCTAATGAAAAATTAACCATAGTTTTCCGTCCTTTCTTTTTCTCTCTTATTACTCTGGTACTGCTCATTGCTTACACCTAGTATATCATGTGCAAAACCAGCACATGATCAACATTCGCCGTTCGTCAATCATGCAAGCATGCTGACTCACTTGCGCTCATTATATCATGTATGTTATTCCATTTCCCGCAATATTGTATTATAAATCTTGCAAATATTGAACTTTTGTCCTATGCTGTGTAAAGAGACATGCGCTACAGAACACATAGCGCCACAAGGCACATAGCGCCACTGGCGCATTAAAAAACGGCGGCACTGCCGCCTGGAATCGTAAGAACGGAGAACCTATGAATAGCTGTATAACCTGCAAAGAAGCCATCGAACACTGCATGAGCACCCACACATTCGCGTTCGCCCATCTCTACGGCGATGAGAAGATCATGGACATGCACATTCACAACTGCTGCGAAGTCTATTACTCGATTTCCGGCGGAAAACAGTTTCTGATCGACCACTGCCTGTACGACATCCGCCCCGGCGATCTTTTCTTAATCAACCAGTTTGAAAGCCACCACCTGACACAGATCGATCAGCAGACACACGAGCGGATCATCCTCTCCATCGACCCGGAATACTTATCGAAGCTCTCCACCGGCGCAACAGATCTTGGTCATTGTTTTTCTTTCCGCGACACCAGAATGCCACACCAGATTCACCTCTCCCCCAAGGAGCAGAACCGCTTTATGTATTTTATCCACGAGCTGCATGACGATGGCGGCATGGGGGAAGACCTCTTGGATCAGGCAATCTTTCTGGAATTGATGGTCTTTTTAAACAGAGCCTTCGCCGCCCGCTGCACAGACGCCGCAGCCCCCGCCCCGGCTCCATCTTCCAATTACCACGCCCAGGTGGACGCCACTTTATCCTACATCAACTCCCATATCGGCGAGCCGCTGACGCTCGCCGGTCTGTCCGCGCATTTTTTTATGAGCACGTCCTATCTGTGCCGTATTTTCAAGGAGGCCACCGGCACCACCATCAACAAATACATCACCGCAAAGCGCATCACCCTGTCCAAATCGCTGCTCGATCAGGGCTGCTCCGTCTCGGAAGCCTGCGAGGCCTGCGGCTTCAACGACTACAGCAATTATCTGCGTGCCTTCACAAAAGCAGTCGGCATCTCTCCGAAAAAGTACGCGCAGTTTCACTCCTGACCGGTTATACCTGTTCCCTTTGTCTTCTCACATATGAAACGCCGTGTCCCGCAAGCACGACGAGCATGCTGACGCAAAACGGCACATAGAAATCCATGCCTCGCACCAGCAGCATGGACGCTTTCACATACTGTGTGCCAAACACTCCGCCGAACACCGCCGCATACATAAGCTCCGTGATTCCCTGCGCTCCCGGAACCGGAAGCATATCCACCGCAATGTACACTGCCGCCTGCACTGCCAGAATATGAAAAAGGCTGCTCCCCGAGAGGCCGAAGCCAAGGTATACCATCCCCGTGATCAGAAACACCGTGCTTCTCTGTAAAAATGTCACCGCACCGGTCACAACCAGTTCTCCCTTGTGCGCTTTTAAAAAATGCGTAGTCTCCCGGTAACGCCTTGCAAAAACCGCCGCGTCCTGCCGCAGTTTTTCCCCGTTTTTTACGATGCCGCACCGCTCTCCCGCCGCCAATACGCCGCACATGATATTAAGGATCAGCCCGGGCGAAAACATCACACCGCAAATCAACGTCACGAGCACGACATTCAACACGATTCCGACCACATACAGCCCCAGCCAGGAGCCGAGATATTCCTTCATATGCCCCAGCCAGACCACCGGAAGCATCAGACCGATCACAACCAGAACCAGCTTGTAAAACAGCGCCACCACCATGAGAACGACCGTGCTGTCGGAAGCATTGTTTCCGTCCTTGCACATCTCATAAAGCTGCGCCGGCTGCCCGCCAGTCGCAGACGGCGTAATGCCCGAATAAAAATATCCGACAAACGAATACCGGATGCACCCGGGCAGGGTGGCGTCATTGCCCGAAAGCCGCAAAAGCCGCCAGATCATATAGCCTTCCATACACACAAAAAGCAATCCCAGGAACACTGCAAAAAGCAGACAGACGGGATTGCTTTTCCTTACCAGTAAAAAGAGGCTGTGCCAGTTCTGTCCCCGGAAGAGAACCGAGAGCGCCAGCACCGTGACCGTGACAAAAAACACTGCCTCAACGATCTTTTTTCTATCCTTCATACGCCGTCTCCGTTCCTGCAAGCAACAGCGCGCGCTCCTGCGCGGGCTCCTCCACCAGTTCTCTTAATTTTCCGCGGAAAATGCAGGTATATCCATCCCACTCATAAAAATCCTTCGGCGTCACAAGCGCTTCATCCTTCGCAAACGACGCGATCCCGGCATCCGACAGGAACTTTGCCGCGAAGGAGGAACAGGTAAAATGCCGGCTCCGGTGTACGGCATGTCCCATGGCGATAAACGGAAGCTCCATCACCGCATAGTGATACTGCCACCGGTGCGCATACCAAAGCCGCATTTTTGTCCTGATCTGTTCCTTCTGCTCCGCGGTACAGTCAATCGCTCCGATCATGTAATCCGCATCCGGGAAGGAGCGCAGAATCCGCTCCTTGTCCTCCCTCTCATACCCTGCCACAAGCGGAACCGCCGGATTGCGCCTGCCAAAACTGTACGCCTCATCCAGATTTTCATCGAGGGAGAGTACAACATGAATATATTTCTGTTTCAAATATCCGTGCAGCGCCGACGCAAACAGTCCCGGCGTGTCCACGAATGCAATGTATATCTTTTCCATGTGATCCTCTCCCGTCTATTGGAACTGATAGAGCTTTCTGGCGATGCGATAGCCCTGCACCGTAATCTTTCCCCCGACTTTTCCCGGAAGATAGGTAAACCCGCTGAGCGTCGTGTACTTCAATCTAAGATAGAGCATTTTGTCCTCCTCGCGGATGGTATTCCACAGAAGCTTCCGCTTTTGAAGCGCGGTCTTGTCATTGATCAGAAGCAGATGGATCGAGGAAATCGCCATCATAATGGAAATATTTCTGCACATATAGACGGCAAGCTTCGGATACTGCTGCCGCACTTCGTCGAGATCGACGCAGGACGCCACAATCTTCGTCACTTTAATCTGCTGGTCAATGCGGCGCATCATCACTTCCTCATTCACCGACTGATCCGCTCTTCCCAGAAAATACTGATACAAATCGATATCCATATAGTAAATCTTTTTCACATACGGCAGCGGCTGGTACGCGAAAATATTATCCACATAGAACGTGTGCTCCGGCAGGCAGATTCCCGTCTCGCGCAGCACAGCGGTACGGTAGATGAGCGCATGCATAATCAGATACTGGGACGGTCTGAAATGTCCGATATCATTCCAGGTGCAGGGCGTTTCCGCCGGAAATACATTCCGGTACGCCATCGTGTGCGCCGTTCCCTCCTCCAGATGATTGTACGTGTAATTGCACACAATCAGATCCGGCTGATCCATAGGTTCTGACAGTGCTCCCGTACAGAACGCTTTCACTCGCGCGAGCAGTCTGCGGTACGCATCCTCGGAAAGCCAGTCATCCGAATCCACAACCTTAAAATAACAGCCTGTCGCCAGCAGTAATCCCGCATTGACACCGGAGCCGTGTCCGCCGTTCTCCTTATGTACCGCGCGCACGATTCCCGGATAGTTTCTCTCGTATTCGTCCGCGATCTCTCCCGTCCGGTCCGTCGATCCGTCATCGATCAGCAGAATCTCCACATCCCCCCCGCCGATCAGCAGGGAATCCACACAACGCCTCATATATGCAGCCGAATTATAACACGGCACCGTAAATGTAATATATTTCATTTTTTCAAACCGTCCTTTCTCTTTCGCTTCATCATCTGCTCTCTACGATACTGCCTGTAGTTAAACATTTCGTGCAGAAATTTTCAAAGATTTTCCAAAGAATCCTTTATTTTTTATAAAACCTGTTCACTGCGGAAGCTGCTCATCCATTTTCACCGTAAGATCCACCGAGTTTGTGACTGTCATCTTGGCTAAGATCGCCGATCTCTGATCCGGTGTCATCTGTTCTAAAATCTTTACCACCAGATCTGTCTGATCCGGCATCATGCTGTCAAACACCTTTGCTGCATCTTTGGGCTTCATCGACGCGTAGGTATCCACATAATCTTTGAGTGCCGCTTCCGAGTCCGCTGCCGCCTGTGCCGCCGCTTCTGAGTCTGCTGCTGCCTGCGCCTCCTTTTTCCTCTGTATTTTATTTTTCTTTGCTCTCTTAACATAAAGGAAAACCTTAAACGATACACACACACTTTCTAAACGATTTCACAAAAAAACCCGTCAGAGATATGCATTTCTGCCATCCCTGACGGGTTTTTGATTTCTTATCTGATATTCAGGCGATACCCGGCGCCCCACACCGTCTCTATAATCTTTGGATTCTTTGGATCTTCCTCGATCTTCTCACGGATACGGTTGATATGCACGGTCACCGTTGCACTGTCCGACATATAATCATATCCCCAGATCCGCTCGAACAGATGCTCCTTGGAAAACACAATGTTCGGGTTCATCGCAAGATACTTGAGCAGTTCAAATTCCCGGTTCGGAAAATGGATCTCCTCACCGCCACGGATCACCTTCCAGCTTTTTGTCAGAATCTTCAATCCACCAACCTCAATGCAGTAGTCGTCGGCATCATACTCTTTTCCTTCCTGCGTCGTCCCATTCTTCCCCGTCAGACGCTCATACCGGAGCAGATGACTCTTCACACGGGCAACCAGTTCCATGGGATCAAAAGGCTTTACGATATAGTCGTCTGCTCCCAGACCAAGACCGCGGATCTTATCCACAGACTCCGTCTTCGCCGTCACCATGAGAATCGGAATGTCAATCTGCTCCCGGATCTCGCGGCAGATATCATAGCCGCTCTTTTTCGGCATCATGATGTCAAGAATCAGAAGATCAAACTTCTCCTCTCCGATCCGCTTCATCGCCTGCTCCCCGTCCGGCGCAATCACCACCTCATGTCCGCTCATCTCCAGATAATCCCGCTCCAGATTTGCTATCTCTCTGTCATCCTCCGCCAGCAAAATGCGTGCCATATCCATTTCCTCCCATCGTCATCCGGCTCCCGGTCTGCTGCCCTCTCATTCTCTGTCAGCTTCCGTTCTGTCTGCTGTCCTCTCAGGCTCTTCCAGCTTCCGTCTGCTGTCCTCTTACACTCTTCCAGCTTCCGGTCTGTCCTCTGTCGTCTCATGCTCTGCCGACTTTGGCAGGCATATCTCCACATGAAATCCGTCCTTCGTGTAGGCGCGGATCTTTCCTCCATGTTCCTTTATGATATATCTGCATACATAAAGTCCCAGTCCGTTTCCATCGCATCCGCTGCTTCTGGACTCATCTCCACGGTAAAACTCGTCAAAGACTGCTCCCATCTTTTCTTCTTCCATGCCATCGCCGTTGTCCCCAAAGTCCACGACAACCCATCCGTCCTTTTCTGCAATATGAATGGAAATCCACAGATCATCGGGACGGTTCGCATATTTGCAGGCATTTTCCGTCAGATTGTCAAATACCCGGATCATCTGCTCTGGGTCAAGGCTGCCGTATACCGGAGCCTTTAATTCACTGACAACCTCCGCCGCAATCCGCCGCTCCGTAAATTCCGGCTCTTTTTCCTCCACATAATCCCGCAGGAACCTCTCGACATCACACTCGCGGAAGAAAAACGGCATATTTCCGGTCTCAAGCTTTGAAAAATAAAAAAGCTTTGAGAGCAGGACGTCCATATCACAGGATTTCCGGTAGGCAATCTTTAAGTACTCCGTCCTCTTTTCCTCGGTATTGGCAATCCCGTCAAGCATTCCCTTCACGTAACCCTTGATCGACGTGAGCGGTGTCCGAAGGTCATGTGAAATCCCGCTCACCATTTCCGTCCTCGCCTTCTCGTAGGCGGCATTTTTCTCCATCTCTTCCCGCAGATGCTCCTGCATCAGGTCAAAGCTGTCACATACACCCTTAAATTCATCCTCGTAAGGATAGCTGATCGGTGTGGTGAGGTCTCCGTCCATGACGCGCTTTGCGGCAACATCGAGCGCTCCCGCCGGTGAGAGAATATGCCGGATGAGTCTCCGCGAAAAAATCTGGCTGAGCAGCAGAATTCCGCCGATTGCCAAAATTCCCACCACGAGGAAGACAACAATAAACATCTCAAACATTCCGCGGTCCATCCCCCGGAATGACAGTTCACTCGGACAGTTGACCGCGTAGATGTCATAAAAGTTGTCGTCCACTGTCACCCTGGTTGCAAGCACGGTCGTGCTCTCCACAAGGTAGGTTGTGATCTTTCCGACATCGTTCGGCGTATAGAAAAGCGCCTCCGTTCCCTCCTCCTCGCTGTGCTTTGCGTTATTGTAGACAAAATTCCTGTCCTCATCAATCACGATGAGGCGGAAGCCGTAACCGGTCAGTTGTTCCGCCATACCATCCCAGCTGCCGCTCTCTAACATCTCCGGAAACCCGGCATACACTTCCGTGTATCTGTCCGCAAGCTGTGAGTGGCTGCCGTACCATCTTAGAAATTCATCCTTAAACAGGCAGATCATCGATCCGCCGATTCCAAGCAGTACCAGCATGGCAAGAAGCACCATAAATGTGTTTGTCCAAAACAGTTTTTTCCTGATTGTCATTCGTGCGCCGTCTCCCTTTTCTTACAAAACCTGTGTTTTTTCGCGAGCTCTTCTGCCGCAAGCCAGAATACTTCCGCCGCATAACTGATTCCGGTGCCAAGCAGTGCTCCCGCAAGCACATCACTCGGATAATGAACCCCCAGATACAATCTGGAAAATCCGATCAGCGCAGCAAGCACAAGTGCCGGGATTCCATATCGCTTCGGCAATTTCCGGAACAGAAGCGCTCCCACGGCAAACGATGCCGCCGTGTGCCCCGACGGAAACGAGTAATCCGTCGGAGGCGTAATCAACGGAATCAGACCGAGGATGCAGTCATAAGGTCTGCTCCTGGCAATCAGATGTTTCAACAGCATATTGTTGAAAAGCAGCGACAGCACAAGCGACAGCAGCCCCATGCAGCCGATCCGCCTTGTTTTCTTCGGTACCAGAAGGAGCAGTGAGATTACGATCCAGACTGCCCCCGCATTCCCCAGCGTTGTGATTCCGCGGAAAATCCGGGTTGCCGCATCATTTCTCACAAACTCCTGTATGTACATCAAAAATCCACTGTCCAGATCCATCAGCTGTTCTAACATGTCTTCCTCTTTTCTGCACCGTTTCGTAACTTTCGGGCGCCGTGCACCTATCCCGGTGCGATATGTTTATTCTAGGAGCCACGCCTAAACAGTATCTCGAAAAAAGTTAAACATTTTCTAAACAACCGTTACAGAATCATGAGAAGTGTTCCCGCCACGATCAGCACAAGACCGAACGCCGCCTTTTTCGTCAGCTTCTCATGGAATACCAGATAGGAAAATGCGATTGTGACAAGGATGCTCAATTTATCAATCGGCACTACCACGCTCGCAAGTCCATCCTGCAGCGCTTTGTAGTAGCAGAGCCAGGAACCTCCGGTTGCAAGTCCCGACAGACAGATAAATCCCAGTTCCCTCCTGTCAATCCTGCCAATCTCCTTCTGCTTGCCCTTCGCAAATACCATGATCCATGCCATCACAAGCACCACCGCCGTCCGGATTGCCGTTCCGAGATTGGAATTGAGTCCCTCGATGCCGATCTTGCCGAGAATCGAAGTGAGACTTGCAAAAACGGCGGATAGGCAGGCATACAAAAGCCAGCTCTTTTTCTCCTGCCCCACGCTCTTTTCCGTCTCCTTCTTCTGGATCATAAGAAAGGTACCGGCGCCGATTAAGATGACACACACGATCTTAAGCGCGCTGACTTCCTCCCCTAAAAAAAGAAACGCCAGCACAATGGTCAGAATTGTACTGGACTTATCGATCGGAACCACCTTATTCACGTCACCTGCCTGCAAGGCATGAAAGTAGCACAGCCAGGATGCTCCCGTCGCAAACCCCGAGAGAATCAGAAACAGCCATGTCTTGCCGGATACAGCCGCAATGCCGTTCTGTGCCCCCACGACGAACACCATAATCCATGAAAAAACAAGGACCACGATCGTGCGGATCGCCGTCGCCACATCCGAGTCTGTATGGCGGATGCCGCATTTTGCCAAAATCGACGTAAGTCCCGCAAACAGCGCAGAACCAAACGCATAGAAAATCCACATACGAATGCCTCCTTTACGATACGCCTTTTCTCCCGCGTATCACAATAATGTCATTTAACTTTAAGAGAGTGTCCTTCTGCGGCAGGATGGATAAATCGTCGCGCAGAATTAAAAACACCGTCAGCTGCTGCTCATCCTGCACTTCTCCCACGGTCTTTCCCGCATATCTTCTGTCCACAAAAATCTCCGCAATCTCCTTGATGTCCGCATCCCGGATATTTGAGATGCTGCTCTTTCTCTGATACTGCTCCACGAATCCAGCGCTGATGATACCGGTCGGGATCGCTACCACGCCGACGCCAAGATACGCAATACAGATCGCCATCAGACGCCCCAGCGTCGTGATCGGATAAATATCGCCGTATCCGACCGTAAGAAGCGTTGACATGCTCCACCAGACGCCGCTGAATGCATTGCGGAACACTTCCGGCTGCGCGTCATGCTCCACACTGTACATGCACAGACTGCTCGCAAGCATCAGGATCACCACGATAAACACCGAGGAAATGATCTGATTCCGCTTCTCGTACAGTACCGTCGTGATGACATTAAATGAATCATATCTTGCATTCAGACGGAAGAGATGAAAGATTCTTGCCACCCGGAGCATCCGAAAGATCACAAATCCGGACAAAAAGAACACCGGAACAATGGTCAGAATGTCCACCACGCCGTCAAAAGACACCATAAAGCGCAGTCTGGCGCGGCATTTGCGCATTCCCGGATATAAAAGATCCGCCGTCCAGATGCGGAGCACATACTCCACACAAAAAATAAACAGCGTGATGACCTCCACCACGAAAAAGAAACCGGACAGAAAGTCCAGTTCCTCAAACGTCTGCAAAAATGTAACCAGAATATTTGAGACAATCGTAATTGTGATAAAAATATCGAACGCACGGCTGATCCGATTACTCTTATCTCCAATCTGGATAATGTTAAATATTTTTTCTCTCACCTTATGAATCCATCTCCCAGCGTAACTCTGATATTTTCGGTGTCCGACGGATCCTACCGGTCATGGACGGCTCCGATCAGCTCCCGGATATCCTCCACCTGATAGCGCTCCATGTAGGCGCGGATTCCGTCAACGATCTCCTCCGTCGCATGCGGATGATAGAAGTTCGCCGTACCGACCGAGACTGCGGTCGCACCGGCAAGAATCATCTCGATGGCATCCTCCGCCGTCTGGATTCCGCCCATTCCGATAATCGGAATCTTTACCGCCTGCGCACTCTGGTAGACCATGCGCACCGCGACCGGATGCACTGCCGGACCAGACATACCGCCCGTGCGGTTTGCCAGCGCAAAGCATCTTCTGTGAATATCAATCTTCATTCCTGTGATCGTATTGATCATGGAGAGTGCATCCGCACCGCCCGCTTCCGCTGCACGCGCCATCTCCGTGATGTCGGTGACATTCGGGGAAAGCTTCATGATGACCGGCTGCTTTGCATGGCGTTTCATCTCTTTTGTGACTTCTTCGACCATCTTCGGATTCTGTCCGAACGCAATACCGCCCTCCTTTACATTCGGGCAGGAAATATTGATCTCGAGCAGATCTACCGGCTGGTCGGAGAGGCGTTCCACCACATCAATGTATTCCTCCGTCGTATGTCCGCAGACATTGACGATGATCTTCGTGTCATATTTTTTGAGGAACGGAATGTCTCTGTCAATGAACAGATCAATGCCCGGATTCTGTAAACCGATCGCATTGAGCATGCCGCCGTAGACCTCCGCCACACGCGGCGTCGGATTTCCTTCCCACGGCACATTCGCAACGCCCTTGGTCACAACTGCTCCCAGCTTATTCAAATCGACGAACTCCGAATACTCCTCCCCGGAACCGAACGTGCCGGATGCCGTCATAACCGGATTCTTCAGTGCGACACCGCACAGATCAATGCCAAGATTCATCAGAAATCCACCTCCTCTGCCCGAAATACCGGTCCTTCCTTACAGACTCTCTTGTTCTTCACATTGGAATGCGTATCCTTCTCTGTGGACTTGCAGACGCAGGCAAGGCAGGCGCCGATGCCGCACGCCATGCGCTCCTCCATGGAGATCCAGCATTCGATGCCTTCCTTTGCGGCATACTCCTTTAAGGCGCGGAGCATCGGAAGCGGTCCGCAGGCGTAGATCACATCCGCGGTCAGCCCGTTCTCGCGGATGGCGTCGAGCACATTGCCCTCCGTTCCCACACTGCCGTCCTCCGTTGCGATATAGACCTCTCCCTGTTTGCGGAACTCATCCAGCAGAAACAGCTCATCCCGGTATCCAAGCACAATCTGTTTCTCGCAGTTTAACTCTTTTGCGAGCTCTAACATCGGCGGAATCCCAATGCCGCCGCCGATTAAAAACGCCTTTTTCTCCTGCTTCGGAAAGCCGTTGCCGAGTGGTCCTATCACCTTAAGCTGCATGCCGGTGTGCATGGAAGAGAACTCTTCGGTTCCCTTTCCCGCCACGCGGTATACCAGACGGAGCGCGCCGTCCTTTCTGTCGATCTCACAGATACTGATCGGTCTCGGGAGCAGCCTGCTGCCTTCCTTACAGTAGACCGATACAAACTGCCCTGCCTTTGCATGCGCCGCGATCTGCTCGGTGTGCAGCCACATGCTGTAAATATCGTCCGCAATCTCTTCCTGTTTGATTATGATTGCCGTCTCTTCAAATTTCTGTTGTGTTGTATGCATGATCTTTTATTTTTCCTTATCTTCATATACCACTTGTCCGTTCACAAGTGTCATTCGCACTTTACCGGTGACTTTTCTGCCGTCAAAGGGGGTATTCCTGCCCTTGCTGAAAAACGTATTCTTGTCAATCACGTACGTCTCGTCCGGGTCAAAAATAACGATGTCTGCGACCTTTCCAGGCTCAATATCTCCCTTGTCGATTCCGATAACCTTCGCCGGATTGTAGCTCATCTTCTCCGCCATCTGCATCGGCGTCAGATACCCGCCGAGCACAAGCTCCGTGTACGTTAAGCATGCGGCGGTCTCAAGACCCACAATACCGAACGGCGCGGATTTCATGGAGGTATTCTTGTCCTCAAACGTGTGCGGCGCATGGTCAGTTGCGATCACATCCATCACGTCATCCCGCAGTCCCTCTTTTAACGCCTGTACATCCTCCTTCGTGCGCAGCGGCGGATTCATCTTGTAATTCGTGTCCGCATCCGCCTCGATCGCCACTTTTTTCTCCGTATCCACGGTCGGCTCGATCTTCCTGATGTCATCGGAGGTCAGTGTAAAATGATGCGGGCACACCTCTGCCGTCACATGGATTCCCTCCATCTTAGCATGCTTGACCATGCTGACAGAATCCTTCGTGGAGCAGTGGCACAAGTGCAGTCTCGCCCCGGTATCCCGGCTTAACATGATGTCCCTGGCAATGATGATGTCCTCCACGGAATTCGTGATGCCGCCAAGTCCAAGTTCTCTGGCGTTGACATCCTCATTCATGACACCGCCGTTGACAAGATTGATGTCCTCGCAGTGAGCAAGCACCGCAATGTTGTACTTCGCAGCAAGTTCCATCGCCTCTCTGTAAAGCTGTGCATTCATGACGGATTTGCCGTCCTCACTGATGGCAGGAATTCCGGCTTTCACCATGCCCTCGATGTCGGAAAGCTCCTTTCCCTGCTGTCCCTTCGTCACCGCACCGACCTGCAGCACGTTGGCAGCGCCGACGGTCTTTGCTTTGTTGTGCACATAGTTCACAACATCCGGATTATCCACGACCGGCTTGGTGTTCGGCATGGCAAGAATCGTCGTAAATCCGCCGTGCACTGCTGCCCTTGCGCCTGTCTCGATCGTCTCCTTCTGTTCAAATCCTGGATCTCTTAAATGCACATGCATGTCGATAAACCCCGGCATGACAAAGCAGCCCTTCGCATCGATCACGCGGTCGCATTTTTCCTTGATACTCTTCTCGGTTCTGGCCACAACCCCGTTCTCCACCAGCACATCCAGTGTCTCATCCGTTCCGGTGGCAGGATTGATTACGCGTCCATTTTTGATCAATATGGTCATCTTTTTTTCCTCCATTGTATGAGTTCATCTTATCATATCCGCCTACAGTTTTCCATACAATTCCAGCGGCACATACGCCTTCACATAGATTCCCTCCAGGCGGTAATCCTCCTCTAAAAGCTCTCCCTGCTTTCTGATCTGCTGCAGGATTCCGGCATCCGCATAGGCGATGGTTCGCTCAATCAGAACTTTGTTCTCGCGCAGAAGTTCCGCAAGCAGTTCTTTTAACTCATCTAACCCGGTTCCCTCTCTTGCCGAGACTGCCAGGGTATGATCTGCCCTCAGATCATGCAGCGGCTCCCGCTCCGTCACCGCGTCCTGCTTGTTAAAAAGCGTGATGACCGTCTTTTCCCGGATATCCAGCTGATAGAGCGTGTCATAGACAATGTGCATCTGCTTCTCGTGCTGCGGGTTGGAAGCATCCACCACATGCAGAATGTAGTCCGCATATTTTGCCTCCTCGAGCGTACTCTTAAACGCCTCGATCAAATGGTGCGGCAGCTTCCTTATAAAACCGACCGTATCGGTCAGAAGAATCTCCTGTCTGCCCGGAAGTTCTAAGACGCGCGTTGTCGGGTCAAGTGTGGCAAACAGCTTGTCCTCCTCTAACACCCCGGCGTCGGTAAGCCGGTTCAACAGTGTGGACTTTCCGGCATTCGTGTAGCCGACGATCGCCGCCACAGGCATCCCGTTTCTCGTGCGCTTCGCGCGTGTGATCTCGCGGTGCTGGCGCACCTCCTTTAATTCCCGGTTCAGCTGTGCGATGCGGTCTTTGATGAGACGTCTGTCCATCTCCAGCTTTTTCTCACCCGGCCCTCTCGTTCCGATTCCGCCGCCGAGTCTGGACATGGAACGCCCGAGGCCGGTCAGACGGCTGAGGCGGTATTTTAACTGCGCCAGTTCCACCTGTATTTTTCCCTCGCTCGTCGTGGCGCGTGCCGCAAAGATATCCAGGATAATCAGCGTGCGGTCCATCACCTTGGTGTCTAACATCTGCTCTAAGTTTTTAAGCTGTGCCGGTGAAAGTTCATCGTCACAGACGATGCCGGTCGCGCCCCGCTCTGCGATCATCGCCGCGATCTCCGCCACTTTTCCGGTGCCCACATAGGTGCCCGGGTGCATCAGTTCCCTCTTCTGGATCAGTGTGCCGACCACGACAGCTCCCGCTGTCCTGACAAGCTCCGCCAGCTCTGCCACAGAGTCCTCGGCATCATCCCCATCCTGCTCGCTCACGCCGACCAGAATCACCTTTTCGATCTGATCTTCCAATTCAATAATTTCTGCCATGCTGCTCCTTTTCTACTGTCCGCTGTCTCCGCTTCCGTCTGTTCCGGCATCGGCTCCGCTGTCGGTTCCATCTGCAGCGTCTGTTCCGTCCGTTCCGCTGTCTGCTTCTGCTGTTCCGATATCCTCCGTCACGACCACTTCCCCCTGCACTTCTGTGCCCGCCGGCGTATCCACCCGGCTTTTTAAGAATGTGTATTCGCGCAGTGCCTCCGCATCATCAGGGTACGCGGCTGTATAAGCGGTCATCACCTCATAAGCTCCCGCAAAATCTCCGGTATACTCCATGCAGATAATCTGATTCTGCAACAGCGCGCGCCTGTTCGGAACACTCTCCATCGAAAGCCCCTGCTCGATGTAGGAAAGCGCACCGCTATAATTCAGCTTGCCCATCTCAATCTGTGCCAATGCATTCATCGCTTCCGAATCCGCGACACCCGCATCCACATAAGCCTGATAATACGTCTGCGCGTTCGCCGTGTCCTGCTGCGCCTCATATACCTGCGCAAGCGTCAGATTCGCCTCCGCACTGCCCGCATCGATCGCAGACGTCAATTCTTTGATTGCATTGTCATACTGCCCCAGCAGGTAGTAAATCTCCCCTCTGTATGCAAGACTTTCCGCATCATTTCCCTTGATGGAAAACGCATCGTTTAAGTACGCCGTGCCGTCCTCCGCCAGATCATAGGCGGCAAGATTCTTGTAAATGTTGATATAAAGTTCATAATCCGAATGGTTATACTTGACCGCGTCCGCAAAATCCTGCTTCGCCCCGTCCGTATCCCCGGTGCCAAGCTTTAAACATCCGCGCAGATAGTAAGCATTGGCGTTCTTCCCGTCATAATCAATCATGGCGTTGTACGTCTCAAGTGCTCCCTCAGTGTCCTGTGCGGCATACTGGGCTGCCGCCTTGTAATAGCAGATGTCGATCTCCAGATCGGTAATTTTTCCGGTGCAGCACGCAAGCGCTCCGTCAAATGCCGCCAGTGCCCCCTCATAATCCCCGCTCTGCATGCTCTCTATGCCAATCTTGCGGTAGGAAAGCTCATCCTCCGTGCGCTCATTCGCACATCCGGCAAGAAGCGCGGCTGTCACAAGCAAAAACACCGCCGCTTTTCCCCTGTATGTTCTATGGTGATTGATTTCCATTCGTCTTCTCATCTTAATTCCTCTTTTTACTATAATGAAGCCACCAAAAAGTATAAACGATATTTTCCTTCCCCGCAAGGTGATTTCCCGCTGCAACAGGCGATATCTTCCAGGTACATGACTTTTCTATCTCATGCCGTCCCGAATCACGCGCGCCGTGTTTTGATAGGCAATCTGCTCCACGGCGTCTTCGGAGAGTCCTCTCTTTCGCAGCGCATCGAAAAGCAGCGGCAGCTTCGTGCAGTCACTGATCTCAAATTCGCCTGAGATTCCATCAAAATCCGTACCGAGTCCCACACATTCGATACCACCCCTGTCAATCAGATGCATTGCGTGGTCGCAGATGCGCTCGATACGGCTCACCTTATTCGTCTCGTCCTCATTCAGAAAGGTCGGTTCCAGATTCAGTCCCGCCACTCCGCCACACTCTGCCAGTTCGCGGATCATTGCGTCAGTAAGATTGCGCGTTGCCGGCGCCAGTGCCCGGCAGTTGGAATGTGATGCCACGAATGGCACGCCGCTTCGCCTGGACGCTTCTGCGACATCCCAGAAACCTCCGTCGGATAAATGGGAGACGTCGACTAAGATTCCCAGTTCCTGCATATAGCGCACTGCCTCTTTTCCAAATCCGGTCAGCCCGCGGCTCATCTCCTCCGGCTTTTGGGAATGGCAGTGTCCCAGACAGTTGTCGTCATTCCAGGTCAGTGTCACAAGTCTTACGCCGAGATCGTAAATTTCCCGGATTTTGTCCATTTTCCCATCAATCAGAGAACCGTTCTCAATCGTGAGAAACGCCGATATTTTCCCAGCATCCTGATTCTGCTTCAATTCCTCCGCGTTGTGCGCCGCGGCAAACCGGTCGCTGCATTGCTCCATGGTATGGCGGAAAATGTCATACATTTTCCTCATGAGTGCTTCCGCCGGCGGCATCTCTTCTAAGCCGAACCAGTCCGGATCATTTCTCTGCGGCAGAAACATCGCAAAAAACTGCGCACCTGCCTCTGCCTGCTGCAGGCGCAGTCCATCTACCATCGTGTGATCAAGTTCCAGAAACGTCTCTGTTTTCTGCGCTAACGCGCTTCCCAATGTATCACAATGCATATCAATATAACGCATTATTTTCTCCATTTCCGGGCAGAGTTCCTTCTTGTTTTCCGGACTGCTGCCCTGTCTTTTTCTTATTATAAAGAACCCGCGGACTTTATACAATATGCCGGTCGCTGGATTTTGTACAGCATTTTCTCTGTTTCCACTGTTTTCATACAAAAAGGAGCGCCTTGCGGCACTCCTCTCTGTGAAAGAAATATATAAATTTTGAAGCAAGCTTTTTCTTCCGGGCGGTTTTTCCCGGTTTTACAGATGCCAGATGTCCTCATTGTACTGTGCGATCGTACGGTCAGAGGAGAAGAATCCGGCTTTGCTGATGTTGATGAGCATTTTCTTCGCCCACGCCATGCGGTCTTCATAATCCGCATAGATGCGCTCCTTGGTTGCCACATAATCCTCGAAATCCGGAAGCGTCATGAACCAGTCTTTGTTCAGAAGTTCGTTGTAAAGACGCTCTAAATTCTCTCTGCATCCGACTGCCATCATCTCGTCGCTGACGATAAAGTCCACTGCACGCTTGATGTTCGCATCATTCTCATAGTAGCTTCTGGACACATAATCTGCCTTCTCGTAGTGCTTGATGACTTCCTCGGAGGACTCACCGAAGATGTAAATGTTGTCGTCGCCGACAAACTGATGCATCTCCACGTTTGCACCGTCCATGGTTCCGATTGCCACCGCACCGTTTAACATGAATTTCATGTTGGATGTTCCGGATGCCTCCTTGGAAGCAAGGGAAATCTGCTCGTGGATATCTGCCGCCGGGATCAGCTTTTCAGCCAGCGTGACATTGTAGTTTTCTACCATCACAACCTTTAAGTACGGAGATACCTCAGGGTCTTTTGCAATCAGTTCGGACAGGCAGAGGATCAGATGAATGATATCCTTTGCAATCACGTAAGCCGGAGCTGCCTTGGCACCGAAAATCACAGTGATCGGACGGGTCGGCTTCTTGCCTGCCTTGATCTCGAAATATTTGTGGATGACATACAGCGCATTCATCTGCTGTCTCTTGTACTCGTGCAGACGCTTGATCTGGATATCGTAAATGGAATTGTCATCCAGCACGATTCCCTGTGTTTTTGCAAGATAATCTTTCAGCTCAGTCTTTCTGCTGTTCTTGACATCAAGCAGGCGCTGCAGAACGGATGCGTCATCGACAAGCGCGCCGAGCTTCTCCAGTTCCATCGCATCCTTCTTAAAGCCCGGTCCGATCAGGGATTCGATCAGATCTGCCAGCTCGTGGTTGCAGTGCAGCAGCCAGCGGCGGAAGGTAATGCCATTGGTCTTATTGTTGAACTTCTCCGGATAGATCTTGTAGAAGTTGTTGAGCTCCGTATTTTTCAAAATTTCCGTGTGCAGGTAGGCAACGCCGTTGACACTGTAACCGTAATGAATATCCATATGTGCCATATGCACGCGTTTCTCGTCATCAATGATCGCAACCGACTTGTCATCGTATTTGCGCACCACGCGGCTGTTCAGTTCGTAGATGATCGGAAGAAGCTGCGGAACTGCCTTTTCCAAAAAACGAATCGGCCATTTTTCCAGCGCCTCCGCAAGAATCGTGTGGTTGGTGTATGCGCAGGTCTTCGATACGATCTCAATCGCCTCATCCATCAGAATTCCACGCTGCATCAGAAGACGGATCAGCTCCGGAATCACCATGCTCGGGTGTGTATCGTTGATCTGGATTGCCGCGTACTCATTCAACTTGTGCAGATCACCGCCTCTTGCCAGCGTCTCGTCGATGATGAGCTGTGCCGCATTGCTGACCATAAAATACTGCTGGTATACACGCAGGATGCGTCCCTTGTCATCCGAATCGTCCGGGTATAAGAACAGCGTCAGGTTCTTTGCAATATCCTCTTTGTCAAAATTGATGCCGTCCCCCACAAGGCTCTCGTCCACGGTCTCCACATCAAACAGATGAAGCTTTGTGGTGCGGTTCTCGTAACCAATCACATCGATATCATACAGTCTGGACTGTAAGGTAAAACCGCCGAACTGTACCGGGTAGGTCACGTTCGTTTTCGTCAGCCAGCTCTCCTTCTCGATCCACGGGTTCGGCTCCTCGTGCTGTAAATTGTGCTCAAATACCTGCTTGAACAGACCGTAGTGATAATTGAGACCCACGCCGTCGCCGTTTAATCCAAGTGTTGCAATCGAATCCAGGAAGCATGCTGCCAGACGGCCCAGACCGCCGTTTCCGAGAGACGGCTCCGGCTCAACCTCCTCGATCTCTGCCAGGTTCTTGCCGTTCTCCGCCAGAACCTGCTTTACTTCCTCATAAATACCGAGGTTGATCAGGTTGTTGGATAACAGCTTACCGATCAAAAACTCGGCGGAGATATAATAAAGCTTGCGCTTTCCCTCGTTGCTCTCCTTTTCCTTCGCCATGCTCTTTGTCATCTCAAGCAGCGCGTAATAAATCTCTTCGTTGGAGCACTGTGCAATGCCCTTACCGTATCTGTTGTTTACGATTTCCTGTACGTTCATGTGAATCCTCCTTGTTTTGCGAAGCAAAATGCGACTGCCCTTGCAGGAGCAGAGGATTTTACTCCTTGTTTTGCATCCCCAATTACTTTTTGTATTTCCCTGCTGTATGAGAACATTATATGCAGACGTCCACTTTTTTTCTTGTCATATTATCCCCAAAAGTGGTACAATCCTATCATGAATAAGATTCAAAAAACGGCACTGTTTTTGCGTGTTTTCGCTCTAACAATGCCGTTTTTCGTTCATTTTATGCCTATTTTACGGGTTATTTTTATTATTTTAGTATCAAAATAGTATCACGGATTTCTCTTTCGCTCCGGTTCATAACGCCATGTCACAACACTCTCCAAATGGCAGCGCTTGCAATACATCAAGAAATTGACCATGATTGTATTTTGATTAACCTTGATACATTTTGCGCCGCAGATCGGGCATGTTCCCCAGCCATTCCGCACGCGCAGATTGCTTTTTAATGTGGTATGGCGCACGATCTTTTTCTTTGGCGGCTGTGTCTGCGTTTCTGGCACTTCCGGCTGCTCCGGCTCCTGTGGCGTTTCCGCTTTCTTGGGTCTGCCAACCTTATTTGCCCTTACGGGTACAATTTCGTCTGTCTTGCATAGCAGGTAAAAGGCTTCTGCCGATTGCTGCAGCTTCTTTGCTATCTGCTTCACGGGGTGTCCATCCAGTGCCATATCATTCGCCCTGATCGTTACCTGTGCAAAATTATAGAGCATATCATAATATTGTTCGTCGTCTCTGGCTTCCTGGTCCTGCATCTCAATACTTGCCATTGTTTCACCCCCTTAAAAATATCGCCCCGCACACCCTGGAGGATAGAGTGCACGAAGCGACACTGCAAAACGGTTATGCCGTTGTTGCCTGGTAATAGATTGCCTTCGCTTTGTTCTCAAGAACAAACGCATCATAGCAGATTCTTCCCTCTACGAGGGTTCCACTGATTCCCGGCGGATCAACATGCGTGTTGTAGCTTTCCAGTTTAACCGGGGCTACTGTTGCACATGGGTGTGCAAGCATAAAGCCGAAATTCTCCGGCAGGCGTGCAGCTGCAATCTTAAGGGTTGCAGCACCGTCAAGATTGGCAATCACGCCTTTCACACGCATATCATTCCCGATATCCGTATCCATCGTAATATCTTTGCATTTCTTCATCAGAAGATAAGTTGCCGGAGTAACAACCAGCACTCGCCCAGATTCCGATACAAGCGCATCATCGAGTGCTACGGATGCTTTCACAATTTCCTCGTAAATGTTGGAAGCTGTCAGTTTTACCGCCGCAGGCTTGTGCCCTGCCCCCTCCGTCATGACGCCGTATGTATACGTGTCAATCTCCGGAATGGCGACTTCTCTAAGCTGACGCGCAAGTGCAGACGCTCCGTTCAAAGATTGCGCCGTCTCTTCCTGATCGAGCGCATCAATCACAAACGCGAAAGATCTATCTTTCTTTAATGTCATAACCTCTGTTGTAGCATCCAATGACTGCGGCGTACCGTAGCGCTGCATCCCCGCATCATAGCGCCCGTAGTCGTTCATTTCTGCCGTGCTGATCTTATAAACCTTGACGGTATGTGCACCATCAAAAGTAAAATCATGATTTGTAAGCAGTTCCTTTTTACTCTCCTTTGTGAATACCTCATCCACATAGGGAAGATATTTAGCAACAAGATCGATTGCCATTATTTTTTACCATTCAGCCCAAAAGCCGACCGCAGCGGATCATTTCCCACGCTTCCCCCGGTAATCTTTCCCGGGAAACCGATTTTTCCGACTGACTGCGGCTCGCTGGCGCTGCCTTTCGTCTCTTCTTTTAATTTCACGATTGCATCCATACTTGCCTTGAATGCTTCGTCTGTTGATATGTTCAACGCTTCCACCAGATAATCCGGCAAGCCGTTTTTTCTCAACGCTTCCACCGCGTTCAGCTTCCGTTCTCTCAAATCCAGTTCCGCTACTCTCTTCTCGAGTTCTTCATTTCCCTTGCCGCGCTCCTTGGCAAGTCTCTCCTGCACAATCCGGTTCACGTCATCCTGTGTAAACGTCTTACCCTCTGTGCCTGTCTGTGTGCCCTCTGCCGAGGTATTCTGTAAATCTCCCATATTTTCCCCATCCTTTCATTTTACGCCCGAAATAGGCTATTGCACGTCCGTGCGTGCCCGGGGGCGTATTTCTCTACCCGCCCAAGTAGCCGGTCAGACCGAACACGTTTGCAGAGTAAGACCGGAAGAACCTCTACAGTGTCATTATACAACATTATTGCATATTTAAATAGCTTTATTTATATTATTTTATATGCATACAAGCAACATAATTACATATATTTCATGTATTCCATAAAAAAAGACGCTGCCATCCGTGGCAACGCCTATTCTGTCATTTTTTCCAATTTATCCAGCCGCTCCATAATCTCGATCTGTTCCGTGAGCCGGTAAGAATGCCGCAGCAACATATCAATCGCATTCAACCGCACCTGCGGGCTTGTGTCCTCATCATCTATGACGGCAACCAGCTCCTCGATAGCCTTACTCATGCCCGCCTGCAGTGCATGGCAATTATCAGCAAGCATAGCCCTTCGCCTGTCCTCATATTCCTGCTTGAATCCATCATCTTTCAAATAGCGGTAAATTGTTGCTTCACTGATCCCTGTTGCGCTGGCCGTGGCTGTAACGGTCGTATTCGCCAGAAGCCCCGCCAGAATCCGCTCTTTAGTCTTTTCTTTCATGGTCCATTTCCCCCTCAAAATCCTCGATATTCCGATTAGGAACCGGATGCAGCAGTGTATTAACCATATCCGCAAATTCACTTCCCCACGCTCTCACAATGTGGTTATCCTCACGGAACATATCTTCCGCCGGTGGCGTTCCGTAAACCGTCGCGCTGTCTCCGTTCTGATAGATCACATTGACCACCGGCAGATTACTGCCGCACCGCTTTTCCAGTTCTTCCAGTCTTGCCAGAATTGACCGTCTGTTCATGCTCCCCCAATCTCCTTTCACACTCTCTTATTTTCTCTCATTTTACCACAGCAGCACTATTTTGCATATATCTGTTTTAATATTGCATATTGTGCTATCAAAATAGGCACCCGATGATCCGGATGCCTTGGCACTCTCGCAGTTCCCGCGGTTTAGGGCTTGTTTCATTCGGAGCGCATGCCGCTCTAGTGCATTTCCAATAATAAGGGTCTTTTCTCTTCTACAAGTTCAAACAGAACATCCAGAAACCTTGTCAGACTCTCATTTCCGTTTGCATGCGTTTTTAACGCATATTTACACTTATAATATGTATCTGTATCCATATTCATCATCTCTTTGCTCATTTGAATAATTTTTTCAAACATGCTTTCCCTTTCCGCCGGAATCTGCTACAATACAAGCGAAACCGGTCTTTTGACTCGTTATCGGGTTTCATTGCCCTGTGATGGTGTTGCCGCACCGTCCGGGGCGTTTTTCTTACTTTCTAACAGCTCATCAATATAGCCCTCCATCTGGGCTTCTCTGATAATGCTATTCTTATCATGGATCACGTTATTGCACAGCATCCAGAACTCATGATCGTTCTTGTGTGCTTCCCGCAATGCCACAATGTCCTCAATGTCAAGCACTGTCAGTCTCTTCATAATCTTGTTATAGTTCATCCCTTACACCTCTTTTCTATCAGCTCCAGCGTGTCAAGTGCCAATGATCGGACATCTTCGCCGTACTGATCCACTATCTTTTCCGCCTGCTCTGCCAGCCTGTCCCACTCTGCGTCTGTTCTGGCGGTGTGATACTGCCGGAACAACTTCCAGAGGTCGGTATATAACTGGTAGATGATTTTTAACTCTTCATCGGTCATGATTTACCTTTCATCATACTTTTTCCATAATTTTGAACTTCTTACGTATTCCGCAATTACCGTATGCCATGTGTAATGCAATTTGCATTCCGGATGCTCGCTTAGTTTTATATCCTCGCACTTGTCCGACAATATATCTTTCTTATCGGTGGAAGGCGCACATCCTCTCATCATGAGCAACTCAACTTCAATCCAATCAATAACTTCGATTGTCAAATTATCATCATCATGCACATAATGAATGATCCCGACTGAATTCAGAAGCCCGTGCTCATCGTTAAATGTTATGAATTTCTGCTTTATCATCTGTTCTCCTTTCTCTTAGTGGATTAAGGGGAGTTTTTTTCTATACTCGGCTACTTATATAAAACACATATATTTTTTACAAAGTAACTAACAACTAAATAAAAAAGTCACTAACTCCACTTATTGACCTAAATATATATTTTCAGTGCTGATAGAAATATCTTTGAATACTGCATAACCATTGATTTTTCCATCAACAAATCCTTTAGCCGTCATGCTTCTGTAAAAGTCGTTACGCCCGATAGAATCTAGCTTTTCAGCTCGACAATATTTTTCGTAGTAATTAAATACATCAATCTTTTTGGGGCGCATACCAATACTTTCTACTATGCACATATCGACAAATTCTTGAACGCCATCGCTGGTAATTCTAAGCCCCTCTACAGCACTTTTACTCTCCCTGCTTTCAAAAATCGCCCCCCTCATATAAACATCATGGAGTCGTCTTGTGAGGAAGTAGATGAATTGGGGGAGTTCATCGGTGGTTTTTTTCACAAGATTTGGTACACGTTCACCATCACACATACGCACGATCAATAATCTTCTATAATACCCGTTACTGTCTTCTCCGGACACCGTCGGGATCTGATTTGCGGTGAAGATCATGCTTGACGTATTATGAAAATAAATCACGTCCCCACCTTTATATTCGCCCTGTATGGTATCTTCTCCGGTAAGCTGCTTAATCAGCTTTGCATCTTCAATCGGTTTATTGGAAATATCCGAAACACAATTCAGCAGCATTTGCATTAAGAAAACGTTCTGAAATCGTTTTCCCAAGCTCTGTGGATCAATATGCGATACATTTTCGCTTCCTATAATCTGATTGATATAATTAAGAGTTTTGCTCTTTCCTGCATTTCCAACACCTACAATATACATGAATTTCTGGAATCGCATATCAACGTTCATGCATGTTGCCATAAACTCATATAGCATTTGACAGTCTTCTGGCGTTAAGCGGGTTTCTAGAAATCTGCAGAATGTGAGTTCTCCGATGCTCTCTGGAACAATGTAATCATGTGGGATCTGATTCATTGCTCTGTATTCCGGTCTGTGTTCGTGTAATACGTCCGCTATTGGGTCATACATTCCATTCTTAAAGTTTATCCAATGAGCCGGGAAAGCGTTCAGATCCTTTTCACTTACAACAATTGAATACTCACACATTAGCAAATTGTATACACGGTTGATCCTTATAATGGTCTTAAACTCTTCATACATTAGAGCCTGGATCTGTGATTTTATCCGCCTGCCATCCTTATCCTTTATGTATACACCATTGACATAAATATAAAGAATATCGTTATAGATCATCAGATCCATATGCTCCAAAAGATAATTGACGATTTTTCGATCAAATACATCTCTGGGTGTTAATGACCCGTCCCTGTGTTTAGTGAATAGGTGGAAATCCCTTAAATCCATGCCAATCTCCAGTCCCTGTGTTTCTTCCGTCGTTTCCGTTTTCCTTTACCATCCTTTCATAATTTTTGTCAATCTGCTTTGTCAGCCATTCCCCGGCTTCCCGTTCCTGCTCTTTCTCGTGGGCTATCTGCGTCTTTAAATAGAATGCATAGATATGTTTTACCCTTGGGCGGTTTAACTCGTCCAATCGAGCGCATACGCGTTCCAGAAACGCCGGGTCTGTGACGGAATAGCCGTACAACTTCCGGCACCAGTCCCAACCGCACCATGTGTCAGCCGTTAGGCTCTGGAAGAAGTTCTCCTTACTGGGTGCACTCATGCGCCGCTCCTTTCCCGTCATAGATACGTTCATAGAAATACTTTGCATTGATCTTTCCATGAATTGTGATATAGTCCTTTTCCTCAAGTTCTGCGTTGAGTTTTCTAATAATCTCATACGCGCGGCTTGTGCTGCACTCCATGATCTGTGCCACCTCTGCCGCTGACAGAAACCGTTTTTCCTCTGCCATGCTCCTACCTCCTTTGCTACATCGTCGTCAGACTTTTCTAATCTTCAATAATCACAATGTCTTTTGCTGATAATTCTAAGGCTTTACAAATCGCCGGTACTACTTTGACCTTGCCTAATCTGTTACCGCTTAAGGCATTGCTTACAGCCTGCTGACTCACATTTCCCTGTCTAGCTATCTCTGAAACAGTCAGCCCTTTTTCTGCCATTGTTAAATAAATTTTCTTTGTGTCTAACCTTAATCGCATGTTACCACCTCACTTTCGTTATATTCACAACTGAATATTTTTCTTGACATCACCACTATACTATTCTAAACTGAATATGCCAACAAAAAGTTTTCACTTCTGAATATTTTGTGTTACAATATATCCGGAGGTAAAATAATGGGTAAAAACGAATATTTGAATTTTGGTGATAAAATAAGAAGTATACGGTTGCAAAAGGGGCTTACCCAAAAAGAAGCTGCTGAAAGATTGGGGTTAACATATTCAACTTACTCCAATTATGAGAACAATAATCGTACACCTAGATATGATATATTAAAGCAAATAGCTACCGGTTTTGATGTTTCTGTTGACGAACTTATTTCTGCATCATTTATTGCGCCAATGGAAACAGCTCTTGAAGCAGAAGAAGCAGAACGAATTATTGAAGAATTAGAAAAAGATACTACGAGAATGCTTGATGTGGAAATTTTGCAGAACTTCCGGAAATTAAATAAATCCGGACAAACAGAAGCCGCTAAGCGCGTGCAAGAACTAACCGAAATACCGCGATACACCGAGCCAGACAAAGAAGTATAGCCCCCGGTACGGCAATACACCGTAACGCTTTCTGAAATATTACACTCGCCTACCGTTTTGGTACCTGAGCGCAATCTAAAATTTTAGAAAATGCACTCGTCTCCCTAAATTGAACTTAGCCAGTCCCGACGGTATTCCCCAGATTGGGGGAAAGGGGGCAACAAATCAATTTGATTTGTTCTTGATATGACGCGTCCAAAACTGGATCGGTTCAGATCAGCCGTGTCCAAAACTGGATCCGGCAAGGGGTAACTAAAACAGTGACCCCCTATAATTAGCCGGGCTCAATGTTGCGCCGGGTACGCCGTCAGCGTATTCCCAAAATGGGAACACGGTAGCAGAATCTGACAATCCAAAATTGGACAGTCAGAATGAAGTAACGATTCGTTACGCCATAGACCGGACAGCGCAAGATTGAGCCGTCCCCAGAATTGAACATATCTGGCCAGAATGACTGCCTAGATCTCGCCTACCCATTCGGTACCCGAGAATGTCTGATCCAGACAGTGACAATAGAATATACTTAATAAGGGAGCTGATAGACGGTTCTTGCCATCCGTTCCGAGACCTTGCGGAAGGGGGACAAGCTATGGTTACATATTCTGACTTATTTACTTTCATCATCATGCTATGTGCAATCATAACGCTTGTGAGTAATTACAAGCATAAAAAATAACCGTCCACTCCCCGGCTAAAGGTTGGACGGTTACTTCGTAACTTAAGACATAACGCCGGAGCGGATAGGTGCAAGCTATCCGACCAGCTCCCTTGTTAAGTATATTATATGCAATATATGAAATATATGCAAGCAGAAAAAATAACTATCTCTTTTACTACATCGCCGCCAGCATGAGGAAGGAGATAATACAAATGCCAGCATATTTTGATGACCAGAAAAGAACATGGTTTGCAAAATTCTATTACAAGGACTTCACCGGGAAGCGAAAACAGAAGATGAAGCGCGGTTTCGCCCGGAAAACGGACGCGCTGCAGTATGAGCGGGAATTCCTGCTCCGTCTGGCCGGATCGTCAGATGTGACATTCAATACACTGCGGGAATCCTATATTGATTACAAACGCACCAGAGTGAAAGCTTCCACGCTCCGCAATCTGGAATACTGTCTGACAGGGCAGATTGCCCCATATTTCGACGAAAAGGCAATCCGGGATATTTCCCCGGCTGACGTTCTTTCGTGGCAAAATGAGTTAATCAACAGCGACAGGAAAGAAACCACGATCAACAAGATCAATTCCCGGCTGGTGGACGTGTTCAATTATGCCGTGAAATATTTCGGACTTCCGGCTAACCCATGCATTGAGACGATCGGAACCCAAAAGCGGAACGCGGATAATATCGACTTCTGGACACTGGAAGAATACCGGAAGTTCATAGATCATGTGCCGGATATAGAATACCGGATCATATATGAATTGCTTTTCTATTCCGGTATGAGAATCGGCGAATTGCGGGCTCTGACGCTCTCTGATATTGATTTCGATAAAAATACCATACGCATAGATAAAACGCTCCCACGGGGCGCTAACGAGACCACAACGCCTAAGACATTGAACAGTTTCCGCTCTGTCTCAATGCCGGCGCCGATCATGGCAGATCTGAAGAAGTACACCCGCCATATTTACGACCTTACCCGGCATAACCGGTTATTCTTCCTTGAGTACCAGTCTATTACCCGGTATAAGAATGAGGTATGCCGATCCTGCGGCGTCCGTCAGATCCGGTTGCATGACCTGCGGCATTCTCATGTATCACTGCTGATTCATCTGGATTGCGACATCATGACCATAGCGGAACGGATCGGAGACACACCGGCAACCGTGCAGAGCACCTATGCGCATTTATACCCGGATAAGAAAGATATTGCGGTCAGCAAGTTAGAAAAAATAGTATCAAAGTAGTATCAAGAAAAGCAGAAAGCCCCCTCAAAGTCCTATTTTTCAAGGGGCATTATCAGCGAGGTACAATCCTATCATGAACATTTTAGAGTATGAAAACTATCAGGAAAAAATTCCACATGGCAACCCGCTGTTTCCTTATATCACCTACCCTTGCTCGATTCCGCTTGACTTTTCGCGCGTGCCTCTGCACTGGCACGATGAGATGGAAATCATCTATATCAAAAAAGGAACCGGAGCAATCACGGTCGATTTCAAATCCTACGTGGTAACCGAGGGAACCATCGCGCTGATTCTGCCGGGCAGGCTACACAGCATTGAACAGTACATGCAGGAAAGCATGGAATACGAAAATATCATTTTCCATCCGGGCATCCTCATTTCCAAAAAAACGGACACCAGCAATACCGAATTTCTTGCGCCGCTGTTGTCGGGCGTCCTGTCCGTTCCGCTCTTATATCAGCCGGGATCTCCCTGCTATGCGGAGATTGCCGCCTGCATTGACGCCAACGATGAAATCAGCCGGACGAACCCGCCCGGCTATCAGTTCTTTATCAAGAGTCAGCTCTTTATGCTTTTTTACATTTTATTCAGCAAATGCCTCTTAAAAGAGCCGGCAAAGCGCGACCACAAATCGCTGGAGAAGATGAAGCTGATCTTAAAATATCTGGAGAACCATTATATGGAGCGCATTACGATTGCAGATGTCTCAGCGGAGGTCGGGCTGAGCCAGTCGCATTTCATGAAGTATTTCAAGAATACGATGGGCACTTCCTTCATCGAATATCTCAATGAATACCGCCTGACCATGGCTTCCCGCCTGTTGATCTCCTCCGAATCCTCGATTCTTGCCATCGCGGAGGAAGTCGGCTACGAGAATCTGTCGTACTTTAACCGCACTTTCAAAAAAAGATTCGGCATGACTCCCCGGGATTACCGCAAACAATCCACGAAGCAGTTGTAAAACGGGTCCCACAGAGGATTTTCCTTGTTTTAGACCCGTTTTTCTTCATTTTTCCAGTCAAAATGGTGCTTTTTCTATGCAAAACGGGTCCAGAGCAGATTTTTTCCTCTGCCAGACCCGTTTTTTGCAAAAATCCGGGTCTCACAGTCATTTTTTCCTCCTGTGGACCCGGATACCTCTTTTTCACACGTCTGAACATACCATCTGGACAGTTTTTCTTTTTCTCGTGCTTTCTCTTACGATTCTATATCAAAGTCAATGCTTCCCATACCGCAGTCCAGATCAATCGTTCCCACAGCCCCGGCATTCGTGACTTTGTAGCTTCCGCTGAGATCGGAATAGCTTTCTCCGTTTACCGTGAGATCCCCCATGCCGCAGGACATCTTATAATTATAGTCCTCTTCCCTGCCGCGCAGGGTGATGCTGCCATCCCCCATGCCGCAATGCGCTTTCACATTCTCTGCCACAATGCCGTCCAGCGCAAATGATCCCATACCGCAATCCAGCTTAATATCTTTATAGGTGCCTCCTTCCAGATCAATATCACCGGCTCCAAGCTTGATGTCCAGGGTTCCTGTCACAGCAAAATCTGCTCCCGTCAGTTCTCCTGCTCCCACATTCAGCTCCATCGTTCTGCAGTTCACACTACCCGATGCAAAATCTGCATCTGCCGCCCCGATGTCAAAGTCCATGGTATCAAAGGTCATTTTCTCCGGAATCTCAATCACAATCTGCGCATCATAATTGTCCGGAAACTGCTTATGAATCTCATACTGAATCTGAAGCGTATCTTTATTTATATCCTCTTTATAATATTTTTCTTTGCAGCCGTAGGTTCTCACCACAAGGTTTTTATCATCCGTCCCCTGCTTGACATAGATTTCCGCAGCATCAATATCAATATCCAGATTTTTTATGCCGGCTGCCTCATAGGTATAAACTTTTGCATCGTCGTCTGCTCCCCAGTCATCCTCTGTGTCTTCTTCATCCGAAGAATAGTAAAGTTCATATGGCCGGATATGCCAGTTGCCCGCATCCAGTTCTCCTCTTTCCGCCATTCGTCTGACTGCTCCAAAACCGCCGCCAAGCAGAGCGGAGATGCCGCCGAGCAATAATCCCATTCCCCCGAGAACTGCCACAATGATCAGGCAGATTTTTGAAAATTTTTTCATGCTGCCGCACGCTCCTTTCTCTTATTAAATGGCTTTTTGCAAAGCTTCCAGATTCCTTTCAATGCCCATGGCAGAAATCCTCCGAAAATCCAGACCACGAGCACCACCGCAAGAATACCGATCGCCAGCACGATGAGTCCTCCTCCCATAAGCCCGATTCCGATTGCAGGATTTCCTGCAAATGCACTTCCGATTCCTGCACCAAAGAGCACCACACCGCAGATTAACAGTGCGCCCATGACTGCCACAACCGCTATTGCAATTCCAAACAGCGCCGCCACAATGCCGAGCAATGCTGACAGTATGACCAGAATCATTACCAGCCACACCGGCGAAGTGATGACCAGAAGAACGATCGCCCATCCCGGCATTCCATCCTTCTCCTGCGTAGAATACGCTGCATTCTGCGCTGCTCCCTGTGGTACTCCCTTCGATGCGTTCTGCGCTGCCCCCTGCACTGCCGGATTCCACTCTGCTCCTGTTGCTGCTCCCTCCGGTGCGCTCTGCACTGCCGGATTCCACTCTGCTCCTGCCGATGCTCCCTGCGCGCCGGAAGAACACGCGTCCCCGGGCTGCACACCCAGATCTTTGATAATGCTGTCCGCCACTTTCTGCGGTGATTCCAGTTCTTCTAAAATCTTTGCCTCATTCGCCTCTCCGGCGTCCTCAAAATAGCTGCGGTAGAATGCAAGCGCCTCCGTTCTTTCCTCCTGTGAAATCCCGGACAACAACACTTCCAGCTGCCTTAAAAATTCATCTTTATTCATCTTCAAACTCCCTCCTCGGAAAATAACTCTGATATTTTCGAAGAATAGTCATCCCATTCTCTGCGATAATCGTCCAGCTTCTTTCTTCCCTCATCCGTAATCCTGTAGTAGCGCCTGTTGCGGCCTCCACATTCTCTGTCATACACCATAAGGCATCCATCTTTCTGAAGTCTACGCAATACCGGATAAAGTGTGGATTCCGAAACCTCAATCGCCACTCTCACATCCTGCGTGATCTTATATCCATATGTGCCTTCCTCCTCCTTGGAGACGACCGCCAGAACAATCGCATCCAGCAGGGCTGCACCTGTATTGAACACCATATTACCGGCTCCTTTCCTGTTCTGTCTGATATTACTTATATGTTTATAATATTATTTTGTTATCAATACTATATATCATATAATATAGTATTGTCAATATTATTATTCAAAAATGATACATTCATTTTCTAAAAGAGAAAAAAAAGAATCCCGCAAACAGGATTCTCCTATGAATCAAAAAATCGTACATGCATGTGTAACGCTTACACAACATGTACGATTTACATTTTTGATTCACTTTATCTTTTCCCCGGCTTCTGCCCGTCCTACGCTTCACAGTCCGCGCGTTTGATAATCCCCACGCCAATCGGATACGGTCCGGTATGAACGCCGATCGTTGCGCCGATCTGGTAAATCTCAATCTCATCGATCCCCAGGCGCTCCCTCACGAGATCTTTTAACATCTCACGAAAATGACAGGCTTCCTCATAATCATAGCCATAGCCGATGGCAAAACTGTATTCGCCCGGCTTTGCGGTGCGTTCGTCCAGATAAGCCTTGAGCATCTCAATTACTTTCTGCATGGATTTTTCCCGGCTCCGCGCAATGCCGGAGGCAAAAATCTCGCCCTCCTTCAGTGTGATGAGCGGCTTAATTTTCAACGCGCTTCCCGCAATTCCCATCACTTTTCCGATTCTTCCGCCATGCTTTAAGTAATCAATGTTGCCGATCGTAAAGAAGATTCTGCCGCTCTCCCTTATGGCAAGGAGCCTCTCCACCATGCGGTCATACTCCCAGCCGAGGTCGCGCAGCCGGCATGCCTCAAGTACATACAAACCCTGCAGCACCGTGTTGATCTCTGCGTCAATGACTGTGATGCGCGCCTTTGGATATTCCTCTAAAATCATATCTCTGGCAGTCGTCGCCGACTGCATGGAGCCGCTGAACTTCGTCGTGATACAGATACAGATCATCGGAACATCCTGCTTTGCGAGCGGGAGAAAAACCTGATAATAATCATCCACCGACGGCATCGACGTCTTCGGAAATACATCCGGATGATCCACCATTCTCTGATAGAACTCGCGGATATCCAGTTCCACCCCCTCTTTCAGATAAGTTTCTCCATCAAAAGATACATAGAAAGGCACCACCAGAATATCGCGCTCTCTTGTGAGCTCTCTTGAAAGGTCTAACGACCCGTCACTGATAATTTGAATCTTTTCCTGCATAAATCTCCTTCATAATCTGTTCATCAGAATAAATAAACACCGCGCTCCGTGACACGGATCTCCGGGATTACCGTAAGCGCCATAAAAGAAAGGGTAACAAACGGATCTACATTCTCTGAGATACCAAGTTCTCTCGTCTCCTTCTGCATGGCAGAGAGCTTTTCCGTGACTTCCTCATACCGTCTGTCGCTCATAAGACCCGCGATCGGCAGCGGCAGTACATCGATTACCTTGCCGCCGGACACGATCGCATAGCCGCCCTGCTGCTCCTCCACAGTCCGGATGGCAAGCAGGATGTCATCGTCATTGTCTCCCGCCACAATCATATTGTGGGAATCGTGCGCAACGGACGTCGCTACGGCACCGCCTTTTACGCCAAAGCCCTTGAGCGGTGCCACACCGATCTCTCCGGTCTTGCCGTGACGTTCCACCACACAGATCTTATTGTATACTTCATTCGGGACAAAATATCCGTTTTCTGTCGGCACTTCTTCCACCAGATGCGTCGTCACGATCTGATGCGCATTCATCTGTATCACATCGGTCTTTCCGTTGCATGCAAGCTGAATCCGCTCTCTGGAAAGCTCCCCGACATGAACCGTGTGAAGCAGTTCCTCCGGCACTGGAACCCAGTAATCTTTCTTATAGTCTTCCTCTCCCAGGATCCTGCCGTCCTTCATCACATCGGTCGGACGCACCTCCTCCAGATTATCGAGGAACACAATGTCGGCGTGATATCCGGCTCCGATGGCACCGTATCCCTTGAGCCCGTAAAACATTGCCGGCTGGTAGCTTCCCATCTTGTAGGCCTTTGCCACCGGAACCCCAAGTGCAATCGCCTTGCGGATACAGGTGCTGATATGTCCTTCCTTGCGGATTTCCTCGATATGCTTATCGTCGGTGCAGAATGCGCACTGGTCGAGCGCCACATTGGCATCTAAAAGCGTGCGGATTAACGTTTCAAGATTCTTAGCACCGCTTCCCTCACGGATATAGATGTGAAAACCGGCGCGCAGCTTGTCGAGCACTTCCTCGGAGTTCGCACACTCATGATCATTCTCCACGCCAGCCAGACGGTACGCCTGTACCGCCTTTCCTGTAATGCCCGGTGCATGTCCGTCGATGTGCTTCTTTGCAAAAAGTTCCAGCTTATCCGACATCCGGCGCTCGCCCTGGTAACACTCCACAAAACGCATGGTCTCCCCGAGTCCCAGCACTCGTGCATCATCCACATACTTCATCATATCGGACGCCAGAAACTCCCCGCATCCGTTTGTCTCCACATCGGTTGCCGGAACAGAGGACGGAATCATGAAGAAAATATGTACCAGCGCCTTGCCCGCACATTTCAGAAAATAATCCATTCCCTTCACACCGCACACATTGACAATCTCGTGCGGATCCGCAACAATGGTCGTCGTTCCCGCCTGCACCAGCACCTTGGACAATTCGCCCGGAGATACCATACTGGATTCAATATGCATATGGGCATCCAGAAATCCCGGTACCAGATATTTTCCGGTACAGTCGATCTCCCGCTCACCCTCGTAGGAACCGACTCCCACGATCGTATCGCCGCAGATTGCCACATCCGCTTCCAGAATCTCCTCCGTGAATACGTTCAATACTTTGCCGTGCTTTAATACAATGTCTGCTTTCCGGATTCCGTTCGCGCAATCCAGCCGTCTCTTTCTGTCTACCATAGATTCCTTCCTCTCCTCCGTTTACGAAAACAATCCCTTAAAGAAGTCCGCGATCGAGCTGAATACATTTGAGAAAAATGTGCCTACGCTCGAGAGCACGCTGCTGTCTCCTCCGCCGTCCTTAAAGGAATGGTACAGTGACTCCGCATAATCCACAAGGCTGTCAAGATTGATTCCCAGGGATGTAATCTTTAAGAGCAGATCCACGATCTGCTGACGCTCGGAATCTGACAGTGTCACATTATATTTGCTGCAGGCATCATCAATTGCCTGATTGATGCTCGCCTCATCTTTCAGATCATTCTGTGCAATGACCGACTTGATGTAAGCGATAAACTCTTCCACTTCCTCATCGGAAAGTCCGGCAATCGACTGTTCTAACTGCCCGGTAACCACGAGCTCATTTAAGGATGCGTCGATGATATCCGCATTGATCGTCTCACCTGTCATCTCCTGGTATGCCTTGAATACGCCGACAAGCGCCGCCGTACCGGAGATCTCCTGCGGTCCTGCAACGATGATATCCGCATCGGTAATACCCGCCGTTGTCAACGCATTTTTGTACATGCCGACTGTACAGTAATTGATATTCCTGGTTGAAATATTTAATCCGTTTCCCTTATCGCGTTTTACGATCACAACGGAAGACCATGACTTGCTTCCGATCTGTGAGGAACTGATATAGGAATCCAGATACTGATGCTCCTCTGCATTCGTTGTGTAGACCACATCATAATTGCCAAGGTTCGCCGGATCAATCCCCATCAGGGAAAGCACCGTATTCTTCTGGGCATCCGTCAGATCCGCTCCCAGCGCAAGATATGGCTTATCATCCGCCTGGATTGTCACGTTATCACTGTTTGCTCCCGTGGCAGCGTCCTCCGCTGCCGAAGCCTGTGACTGATCCTGCGCCTCTGCCGAAGTCTGATCCTGCCCTGCCTGATTCTGCGACTCTGCTGAAGTCTGATCCTGACTTGTCTGGTCTACGACAACCTCTCCCTCTACATTCGCTGATGTATCCGCCGCGGATGCCGTCACAGGCGCCGATGCAAGCATCACCGCAGCCAGAAATAAACTGGTAACTCTCATTCCATTCTTTTTCATGTGAAATCCTCCTTCCAAAACAAGTCTCTATTTTACTACGAACTTTCCCTAAAAACAACCGGCGTTTTCCCTCCAGTAGTTTTATTTATATAAATTTAAGAAACCTGTCCGGCAAGATTACAGTTCCACATGCACGTTCAGCCAAGCCGCAATATCCGCCATGACCTGATCGCGGTCTGTCTCGTTTAAAATCTCATGGCGGTCATCCTCGTACAGGCGGTAGGTAATATCCGAAACCCCCGCATCTTTGTACATCCCGTACACCTTCTTAACTCCCTCTCCCAGATCTCCGACCGGGTCATCCGCACCGGATACAAAAAACAGCGGCAGATTTTTCGGGACCTTTTTTATATTCTCCATCTGATTATCAAACAATACCGCCTCCATCAGGCCTTTGTAGCCGTTTACGGTAAACAGAAAAGTACAGCGCGGATCAGCATAGTATGTCTTGACATTCTCCACGTTCTTGGAAAGCCAGCTGTTGGCATAATCCTTTCCATATAAATCGTAGCGCTTGTACGGCTTGCTGTAGGAAAGGCTCTGCATCAGGCGGCTTCTGTAATGCCATCCACGGAATAGTGCGATCGTACGGCATAAAAACAGTCCAAACTTTATCGTGCTATCCGGCATTGCC